>ERZ1643246.413-NODE-413-length-56218-cov-15.082456_pt1 | contig 56218 bp, 44 predicted proteins | sample MGYA00579265_ERZ1643246 | MGnify/ENA primary metagenome ERZ1643246 (study PRJEB29033, sample SAMEA4952261) | chicken gut metagenome | biome: Broiler Chicken; feature: Gastrointestinal Tract; material: Caecum | place: Ireland | collected 2018 | study: Broiler... | reverse complement strand
TCCTGGCCCTGCCCAAGACCTTCACCACCGCGGCGGTCCACCTGTGCATGAAGGATCCCGCCCTCAACTCCGCTCCTATTTCCGGCCACCCCTGCGGAGGCTGACCGGAATATCATCCCAGTCAGAAAGGAGGTAATGCCCAGCGCGATCTCAGCAAGCCCACATTTAACGACAAAAAGGAGAATGAATATGAAAAAGCTGCTGTCTCTTGTTCTTTCCATGGCACTGATGTGCACACTGATCGCCGGCTGCGGCCCCAAGGAGAGCGAAAACTCCGGCGGCGAGGTTCTGGATGCCAGCGAGACCACCTTCGGTCTGACGCCCCTGTCCGAGCGCACCATCCTCACCATCGGCTTCTTCTCCGGCTCCGCCCACTCCATGCCCTGGTACATCGCCGACGAGCTTGGGTTTTTCAATGAGCTGAACATCGATGTGGAGTATGAGTCCTTTATCAGCGGCCCTGCCATGATGGAGGCCAGCGCCAGCTGGGATATCTGCGACGTGGGCGCTCCCGGGGTGCTCAACGGCATGAAGAACTATGACGTCCATATGCTGGGCATCTGCGACAACGAGTATAACACCGCGCTCTTCGTCCGTCCCGACAGCCCCCAGGCCGCCGACCCCACCAATCCTGAGATATGGAAGGGCATCGAGTGCATCCTCCCCACCGGCACCACTCTGCAGTACATGTTCCTCAGCTACCTCCAGACCTTGGGCCTCTCCGCCAGTGATGTGACCATCACCAACATGGACGTTACCTCTGCCCTGACCGCCTTCAATGCCGGGGAGGGCGACGCCCTGTGCGTGTGGAACGCCGTGGCTTACAACGCCGAGGACAGCGGCCTGGTGCGCATCACCGATGTGGAGCAGCTGGGCATCAACAATATCTGCGGACTGGCTGCCACCACCGATGCGTTGGAGAACAAGTCCGATCTGATCGACCTGGCCTGGATGGTCTACTATCTGACCTGGGATTGGTGCCAGCAGAGCGAGGAAAACATGGCCAAGGCCGTGGAGCTCTATGTGGAGTCCCGTGAGGACGAGGGCGTGGTCTCCAATGAGAGCGTCTGCCAGCGGGCCCTGGACATCTACGCCTGCCCCACCCCCGCCGAGGCCGTCAGCCTGATGACCACCGAGGAGGAGGACCGCCTTGGCCAGGCGGACCGTCCCCTGCTGGCCGCTGAGAACGACCTGCTGGAGACCATGGACTTCTTCATCTCCATCGGCAGCTATACCGAGGAGGACCGGAGCGCCATCATTGAGAAGGGACTGGTGGACTCTTCCGTGGCCGAGCGCTGCGCCGAGACCCTGAAGACCCTGGGCTACCTGGAGTAACTGAGTTCGCGCGAACCGGGGCTGCATTGTCGTTCCATTGGGGCACGCGGTGCAGCCCCTCTCTTTTTGGGAATTCCAAACGCTCGTTTGTATAAGGGGGAAATACTATGCAAAGCACCTCAGAAACCAGTCGCAGACTGACGAATGAGGAGCGTATCGAGGCGGTCAAACGCCAGAAAAAACGCAACAGCTTTCAGCTGGCCATGCTCTCACTCATCGGCGTGCTGGGCTTTCTGCTGCTGTGGCAGGCAGCGGTCCTGGCCGGGATCCTGCCCAGCCGGTACGTCCCGGCTCCTACCGAAGTCATCGCCCTGTTTGCCACCAAGCTGGTGGATCCCAACCCGGACGGCGCCGTCCTGGGCGTCCACATCATGGCCAGCCTGCAGGTGGCCCTGACCGGCTTCCTGCTGGCCATCGTAATCGGAATCCCCCTGGGGCTCTTCATGGGCTGGTTCCGCGGCTTTGACAAATTCATGCGGCCTATTTTTGAGATCCTCCGGCCCATCCCGCCGGTCTCCTGGATCCCGCTGACCATCATCTGGATGGGCATCGGCCTGCAGGCCAAGGCGTTCATCGTCTTTTTCTCCGCCTTCGTGCCCTGCGTCATCAACTCCTATACCGGCATCAAGCAGTCCAGCCCCGTGCTGATCAACGTGGCAAAGACCTGCGGCGCCTCCAACTTCACCGTATTCTGCAAGATCGGTGTCCCGTCCGCCATGACCTTTGCCGGCGTCCGCGTGGCTCTGGGCAACGCCTGGGCTACCCTGGTTGCCGCCGAGATGCTGGCCGCCAACGCCGGTCTGGGCTACATGATCCTCCAGGGCCGCCAGTTCGCCCGGGCCGACATCATCATCCTGGGCATCGTCGTGATCGGTATCATCGGCGTCATCTTTACCTCGGTTCTGGGTCTGCTGGAAAAGAAAGTGCTGAGGTGGAAACGATGAAACAAAACAGCGTCGTTGTTATGAGCGAGGCGGAGCGCCGAGAAAAGCTCCGCAACCGGATCTACTCCATTTTCCCTGTGATCTCCATTCTGTTGCTGATTCTGCTGTGGTTCGTTGCGGCAGGCGCCGAAAACAGCACCTTCCCCTCCCCCATGGACATCTGGAACCGCTTCCTGCTTCTGATGGAGAAGCCCATTAAGGACCTCAACCTGTTCGGCCACATCTGGGCCAGCCTGCTGCGGGTCTTTGTCGCCCTGGCTTTCGCCTGGGTCCTGGGTATCTCCTTCGGAATTCTGATCGGCTGGAACAAAAAGGCCAACGCCCTGCTGGGTCCCCTCTTTACCGCCTTCCGTTCCGTGCCGCCTCTGGCCTGGGTGCCTCTGATGACCATGTGGTTCGGCACCGGCGAGTTCCCCAAGATCCTTATCGTGTTCATCGGCGCGCTGATGCCCGTGGTGGTCAACACCCAGGCCGGTATCGCCAACGTGCAGACCATGTACCTCAACGTGGGTACCATTTTCCATGCCGGCAAGCGGCAAATGCTCTTTGAGATCGCCATTCCCTCCGCTCTGGACGCCATTTTCGCCGGCGTGCGCACCTCCACCTCCGCTGGCTGGATGGTGGTGCTGGCCGCCGAAATGCTGGGCGGCAAGTCCGGCATCGGCTTCCTCATCACCCGCGGCATGGACTCCGGCGATTACGCCCTGTGCCTGCTGTCGATGGTCTGTATCGGTCTGGTGGGCGCGCTGCTCGCCATTATCACCCAGCTTTTAGAAAGGATGGTCTGTCCATGGACGGCAAAAAAGTCAAGCTGAGATTGGAGCACATCTCCCAGAGCTATATCGTGAAAAACGAGGTCTCCGACGCCGTGGTGGACGTGTCTCTGGACGTATATGACAACGAGTTTTTGGTGATTCTGGGTCCCGGCCGCTGCGGAAAAACGGTTCTGCTGAACATGATCGCCGGCCTGGAAAAGCCGGTGGACGGCAGGATCTTTCTGGACGGCCAGGAGATCCACGGCTGCAACGAGCGTATCGGCATGGTGTTCCAGAAGCTGGCCCTGATGCCCTGGAAAACCGTAATGGAAAACGTGGAATTCGGTCTGAAAATGAAAGGTGTGCCCAAGGCTCAGCGCCGGGAAGTGGCTCAGAAGTACATCAATCTGGTGGGCCTGCAGGGCTTTGAAAAGAGCTACCCCAGCCAGCTCTCCGGCGGCATGAAGCAGCGGGCCGGCATTGCCCGCGCTTACACCAATAACCCCGAGATCATGCTGATGGACGAGCCCTTCGGCCAGCTGGACGCCCAGACCCGTTACTCCATGCAGGACGAGGTGCTGCGCATCTGGGAGAGCGAGAAGCGCACCTTTATTTTCGTCACCAACAATATTGAGGAAGCCCTCTATCTGGCTGACCGCATCGTACTGCTGACCAACTATCCGGCCCAGGTGAAGGAGATCTACAATATTGACCTGCCCCGGCCCCGGGACGCCGTCAGTCCCGAATTCCTGCGCCTGCGCAAGATCATCAGCGACAACACGGATCTGGCGCTTTGACGGAGGTGGAAAAGATGAGTGAAAAAAGCGAATACAAAGTAGAGGTCAAAAATCTCACCAAATATTTCGGCGACCTGCACGTGCTCAACGATATCTCCTTTAACGTAAAAAAGGGCGAGTTCATCTGTATCGTGGGCCCCACAGGCTGCGGCAAGACCACATTTCTCAATCTGCTGACCCGCATTTACATGCCCTCCAAGGGCGATCTGCTCATTGATGGCGAGTCCGCCGACCCCAAAAAGCACAACCTGGCGTTTGTGTTCCAGGAGCCCTCGGCTGTGCCCTGGAAAACCGTGGAGCAGAATCTCCGCTTCGGTCTGGAGCTGAAAAAGCTGCCCAAGGCTGAAATCGACGAGCGGGTGGAAAACATCATCAAGCTCATGGGTCTGCAGAACTTCCGGGACGCCTATCCCCACCAGCTGTCGGTGAGCACCGAGCAGCGCATCATCATCGGCCGGGCCTTCGCCATGAACCCCGACCTGCTGCTGATGGACGAGCCCTACGGCCAGATGGACATCAAGCTGCGGTTCTATCTGGAGGATGAGGTGGTGCGTCTGTGGAAGGAAACGGGCAGCACCGTGCTTTTCATCACCCACAACATCGAAGAGGCCGTCTATCTGGCCGAACGCATCCTGATCCTCTCCAACAAGCCCACCACCATCAAAGAGGATCTCAGGGTTGATCTGCCCCGGCCCCGGGATGTAACCTCGCCGGAATTTACCAAGATCCGTCAGTATGTCACGGATCAAATCAAGTGGTGGTAAGGAGGCAACCATAACTTATGTATGACGTCCTGATCGTGGGCTGCGGCGTAATCGGCTCCGCCCTGACATACACGCTCTCCAAATATAACCTGAGCGTGTGTGTCTGCGAGCGGTTCAACGACGTGGCCAACGGCGTGACCAAGGCCAACAGCGCCATTCTCCACGCCGGCTTTGACTGTCCTCCCGGTTCCCTGGAGGCACGCATGAACCTGGAAGGGATTTCTATGGCCCGGGAGATCTGCAAGAAACTGGATGTGGAGTACCGGGACATTCCCACCTTTGTGATCGCCTTTGACCAGCGCGAGCGGGAATACGTAGAGGAGCTGTATCAGCGCGGCGTGGCCAACGGCGTGCCCGGCATCCGTATCATCGACCGGGAGGAGGCCCTCCGGCTGGAGCCCGGTCTGAATCCCGACCTGATCTGCGCCCTCTACGCCCCCGGCTCCGGCATCATTGACCCCTGGGGCTATGCCCTGGCCATGGCGGAAACCGCGGTACGCAACGGCGTGGAGATCAAGCTCTCCACCAAGGTAACGGGTATTACCCCCAAGGACGGCCATTTTGTGATGGATACCAGCTCCGGAAGCTATGAGACCCGCTACGTCGTCAATGCCGGCGGCGCCTTCTCCGCCCAGGTCTATGAGCTGGTGGGCGGTACCGACTTGGAGCAGACCAATTTCTGCGGACAATACTATGTTCTGGACAAGAGCCAGGGCGGCATCATCAATTCCGTTGTCTTTCCCTGCCCGGATGAACACGGGTTCAAGGGCATTCTGGTGGCGCCCACCATCCATGGCAACCTGATCGTGGGTCCCGATGCCTATCAGGTAGAGGACGGCGACCATGTGGCCACGGTGGAACCTCAGCTGAGCGAGGTCAAATCCGGCGGCCTGCGCTCCGTCCCCGGCATTGATTTTCGGCAGACCATCCACGAATATGCCGGTGTGCGGCCCAACACCCAGGTCCCCGACTTCGTCATCGGGGAATCTCCCATCTGCCCCCATTTTATCAATCTGGCCGGCATCAAATCTCCCGGCCTCTCCGCCGCTCCCTCCATTGCAAAGGAGGGCCTCAAGATCCTGGAGCAGTGCGGTCTGGAGCTGACGGAGAAGGAAACCTTCATTGACTCCCGAAAGCAGGTCCGTTTCCGGGAACTCAGCGATGGAGAGAAGGCGGAGATGATCGCCAAAAATCCGCTCTACGGCCGGGTGATCTGCCGGTGCGAAACAGTAACCGAAGGGGAGATCGTGGAGGCAATCCACCGCCCCATCGTTCCCCGCACCATTGACGCCATCAAGCGCCGCTGCAACGCGGGCATGGGCCGCTGTCAGGGCGGCTTCTGCGGCCCCAGAGTACATGAGATCCTGGCCCGGGAGCTGGGTATTTCCCCCAAAGACATTCTGATGGATGAAGAGGGCACCTGGATTCTCAGCTCCCCCATCAAGGAGGTGACCGGCTATGGCGCTTGATTATGACGTTGTCATCGTGGGCGGCGGTCCCGCCGGTCTGGCCGCCGCATGCAGCGCCCGGGAGCAGGGCGCGGAGCGGGTGCTGGTCATCGAGCGGGACAAGGAGCCCGGCGGCATCCTGAACCAGTGTATCCACAACGGCTTCGGCCTGCACTATTTTAAAGAAGAGCTTACCGGTCCCGAGTACGCAGGACGTTTTGTCCGCCGGGCCGCCGAGCTGGGTGTGGAAGTGATGCTGGACACCATGGTGCTGGCTGTGGAAGAGGACCACACCGTCCGGGCGGTCAACACCAGGGACGGCCTGCTGGAGATCCGCGCCGGCGCGGTGGTGCTGGCTATGGGCTGCCGGGAGCGCACCCGGGGCGCCATCGCCATTCCCGGCGACCGCTCTGCCGGTATTTTCACCGCTGGCACCGCCCAGCGCTACATCAATATGGAGGGCTGGATGGTGGGACGCCGGGTGGTCATTCTGGGCAGCGGCGACATCGGCCTCATCATGGCCCGCCGCATGACCCTGGAGGGCGCCAAGGTGCTGGCCTGCGTGGAGCTGATGCCCTACTCCAACGGCCTCAACCGCAACATCGTCCAGTGCCTGAAGGATTACGGCATCCCCCTCTATCTCTCCCACACCATCACCAATATCATCGGCCGGGAGCGGGTGGAGCAGGTGGTGGTCTCCCAGGTGGGCCCTGACCGCAAGCCCATTCCCGGCACGGAGATTACCTTTGACTGCGACACGGTACTGCTCAGTGTGGGCCTGATCCCGGAGAACGAGCTGACCCGTGCCGCCGGCATCCCCATCGACACCCGCACCAGCGGCGCGGTGGTCTACGAGAACATGGAAACCGCCGCCCCCGGTATCTTCAGCTGCGGCAATGTGGTGCACGTCCACGATCTGGTGGACTTCGTCACCGCCGAGAGCCAGCGGGCCGGCGCGGCTGCCGCCCGGTTTGCGGCAGGCCAGGTCACGGACCCCGGCGCGCCCTGCCTGGATGTGAGCAACGGTTCCGGCGTCACCTACACCGTGCCTCAGAAGATCCGGCCCAACAACGTGGAAAAGGGCGTGGATCTGTTCTTCCGGGTCAACAACGTCTACAGGGATATGCGCATCCGTGTGACCTGCGGCGGCCAGGAGCTGTGCAGCTTCCCCCGGGAGCACATGGCCCCCGGCGAGATGGAGCACATCGTCCTCCCCAGGGTCCTTCTGGACAAAGCCCAGGGCGGTCCGCTCACCGTCTCTCTGACTGACGGGAAGGAGGTAACGGCATGACCGAACTTATCTGTATCGTGTGTCCCAAGGGCTGCCATCTGACCGTGGACGAGGCGCACAACTTTGAGGTCTCCGGCTATGGCTGCCCCAGAGGCAAGGAGTACGGCCATAAGGAGCTGACCAACCCCACCCGTACCCTGACCAGCATTGTCCGCATCGACGGGGCTATCCACCCCTGCTGCCCGGTCAAGACCTCCGGGGATATCCCAAAAGGAATAATTCCTCAGGCCATGGAGCTGCTGAAAGACGTCCGGCTCCAGGCGCCTGTACACACCGGCGACACTGTCGTATCCGATATTCTGGGTACCGGCGTCAGCTGGATCGCTACAAAAGATATGTAAAAAAGCCGCCGGGTGCCACCCGACGGCTCCAGCCTGTGGAAAAAGCCCAGCAAAAGCTGGGCTTTTTCCACAGGCTGAGGCATTTCCAGGAGGAAATACCTCATTTGCGGACATAAATCAAGGTCTCAGAACCGTGTTAAACTAACCCATGGCAGTTAAACCGCCGTCAGGATAAATGATCTGGCCCGTGATAAAATCCGAAGCGGGAGAGGAAAGAAATATAGCGGGTCCTACACAGTCTTCAGGTTCACCAATGCGTTTAAGGGGCATGTTCGCAGCCTTTGCAGCACGTTCTTTCGGATCAGCAGGAAGAACCCCCACCATCATGGGTGTGTAAGTAATCGTTGGCCCGATGGCGTTTACACAGATCTCGGGACCAAGTTCCTTGGCGAGCATGCGGGTCATCATATCCACCGCGCCCTTTGTGGCGCCATAGCCGGTATTTCCGCCGCCGCAGGCACGGACACCCCGGACAGAGGAGAGATTGATGATCTTACCGCTTCCGTTCTGCTTCATGTGGGCGCCAAAATGCTTGCAGGTGAGCATGACGCCCCGGACGTTGACAGAAAACATCTGGTCCCAGACTTCCATGGGAAACTCGGTGGCGGGGAACTTTTTGTTGAAGCCCTGGGCGTTAACCAGGATGTCGATCCGGCCAAATTCAGCCACAGTGCTGCTCAAAAGCTGGGTTACACTGTCTTCGCTTGCGGCATCTACCGTATAGTAGGAGACTTTTCTGCCGCAATCCCGAACGATCTCCTCCTGAGCACGCCTGAGGCTCTCCTCTTTACGGCTGGCAATCGCCACATGGGCCCCATAGATGGCCAGTCCCTGGGCAATAGCCTGTCCAATCCCGCCTGCACCGCCTACGACGACGGCGTTTTTCCCTGTAAGGTCAAACATCGTATTGGAAATATTCATGATAAGCGCCTCCTGCATATTACGCTTGCCCGGGCTTTGTCAGGATGACCAACATCTGACAGGAAACCGGTCCGTTATTCTGAATGGCCTTTTGCGTGCCGGGACCACAGTGGAAAGAATCACCGGCGTGAAGTATGGTCGTTTCATGTTCGGTGGTCAGCTCCATCTCGCCCTCGATGATGTAGTAAATGGACTCCAGCATGTTGGAGCCGAACTGGCAGCCGCCGCCGGGAAGAAAGTGGCTCAATCCCACCGTGATACGCCCGTCGTTTACATCGCCAGGATTATGCAGGCGTGTTGGGCACATGTTATAATGGCCGGGCGCCTCGTAGGGAACGGCATCGGTACGTCTGGTAATCTTATAGCTCATAAGAAGCCCTCCAATTTAATAAATTCAGGAAAACCGGACACAAAGTCCGGTTTTTTATTGTTATAACCGTTCAAATACGGCGGCGGCTCCCATACCTCCGCCAATGCACATGGTAACCAGGGCATAGCGGCCGCCGGTGACCTGCAGATAGTCCAGCGCCTTGGCGGTCAGGAATATCCCGGTGGCGCCCATAGGATGACCCAGCGCCATGGCGCCGCCCCATGGATTTACCTTGTCCAAGGGCAACCCCAGATCCCGTATGCAGGCCAGGGCCTGAGCGGCGAAGGCCTCGTTGAGCTCGATGACATCCAGAGCCTCCAGAGATAACCCGGCTCTTTTCAACGCTTTCGGAACAGCATAGATCGGGCCAAGCCCCATATAGCGCGGATCGCAGCCGGCAGTGGCAAAAGAGCACATGCGGGCCACAGGCTGGATCCCGGAAGCGGCCGCCTTTTCCTGGCTCATTAAAACGGCGAACGCCGCGCCGTCACTGGTCTGGGAGGAGGTGGCAGCGGTGACCACGCCGTCCGCGCGGAAGCACGGCTCCAGCGCTGCCAGGCGTTCCAGTGTGGTATTCCGCCGGATGCCTTCATCCATAGAAACGCATACTTCGCCGCCTTCTTCTCCGGGAACGGTGACGGAGATGACAGAGCGGTTCAAAAAGCCGGCGTCCTGCGCAGCGGCCGCTTTCTGATGACTGCGCAGGGCCAGTTCTTCCATCTCCAAACGGGTAATTCCATACTTTTTTGCCACATTTTCAGCTGTAAGGCCCATGCTCATGTAGGCGCCCTCGTTATGAGCCGCAAGCCAGGGGTTTTGATCGGCTGGGTCGGCCGTTTTAAAGGTATGGCTCATATCTTCCACACCGCCGGCGATCATGACCTCCTCCTGCCCGGCGGAAATGGCGTTGGCGCAGGTGGCAATGGACTGAAGTCCAGAGGCACAGAAGCGGTTGATGGTCTGGGCACATACGCTGTCCGGCAGGCCGGCGCGCAGCGTGATCAGCCGCGCAGCGTTGAGATTCAGACCGCGGACCGGCATGGCACAGCCAACGACCACGTCGGCAACCTCTTCGGGAGAGAGCTGTGGGATCCGGTTCAAAACGCCACGGAGGACCTGTGCGGACCAATCAATGGGATGGGAGCGAGCCAGAGCGCCTTTCTTGGCCCGGCATACGGCGGAGCGGCCGCATGCGGCAATCACTGCTTGTGTGGACATACGATTCCTCCTTAAAAAGAAAGTTGGTCAAACAGAAGCAAGCGAAACTGAGCAAAGGGATACACTGGGTATCCACTCGTCAGCCGCGCAGCTGTATATGCAAACGGCATGCCAAAAAACAAGCGGAAAGTGGGAGGAAAAGTACGGTAACCGAGGCCGGTTGTGAGGCCAATCGGCAACAGGTGACGCAAAAAGTGAACACTTTCCTCTCCTGTTTTTGAGGGATATCGATACGCCAACGGCTGCGTCCAGCGGATTTGCAGGAAGAACCCCTCGAAAATGAGTTGGCACATATTTTGCAAATTACCATAGCAGCACGTCAGCGAAAGGAGAAATACCAGATGGCCAAAACGATTATAACCGCAGCGCTTACCGGAGCGGTCACCCCGGCGGGGTATAGGATTCCGGAGACCCCGCAGCAGATCGCGGATGAAGCATATGACGCCTGGCAGCAGGGCGCGGCGATCGTCCACCTGCATATGCGTGCCGCTGATGGACTGGGCGCCATGGACAAAGCGCGTTTTCTGGAGACCATCCGTCTCATTCGCGCCCATAAGGACTGCGATATTATCATCAACTGCACGTCCTCCGGAGCATCCAAAGCGCATCCCGCCACAGATGAGGAGCGGATGGCCCACCATCGGGAATTGCCGGGTATCGAAATGGGCTCCTATGATGCCGGCACATTCAACTGGATGCCGGCCGGCGTTTTTATGAACACACCTCAATTCCTGGAAAAGCTCGGAGACCTCTATCTGGAACGGGGCATCAAGCCGGAAATCGAAATTTTTGATGCCGGCATGCTGGGCGTCGCGGAATATTTCGTGCGGAATGGACATCTGCCCACTCCCTGCCACTATCAGTTTTGTCTGGGAGTGCCGGGCGGAATGAGTGCGACAGTAGAGAATCTGCAATACCTGGTTAGCCATATCCCTGCGGGCTCGACCTGGTCGGCATTCGGCGTGGGAAAAGGACATCTGCCCATTCTGTTTGCCGCACTGGCCCTGGGAGGGCATATCCGCGTGGGGCTGGAGGATAACGTGGTGTTCGGCGTGGATGAGAGCGGAAAAAAGATCATGGCCACGAACCACATGCTGGTGGAACGTGCGGTCGCCGCTGTGGAGGCCTATGGCAACCGCCCCGCGACGCCTGCCGAGGCCCGGGAAATGCTGGGTATTCCCGCCTTTGACAGGGCTGCGGTACATGCTGCGCTGGGTCTGTAAAAGGAGCAGGTGAAGATGAAGGCGGATTTTTGCGGAAAGACCGCGGTTGTGGTCGGAAACAATTCGGCCTGCCGGGCGACGGCGCTGGCCCTGGCCCGGGAGGGCGCGAAGGTCTTTATCTGCGGCGAACATCCTATTGAGCCGGAAGCAGCGGCCTGTATGCAGGCGCAGAAGATCCACATGGCACAGCTGCGGCCCGCTGACGACCAGGCGCTTCTGGCATTTATCGCTGCAGCGTGGGAACAGACTGGAGCCATTCACATACTGGTGTGCGACGGACGGGTCGCCCCGGTGTACAAGCCGCTTACCGAAGTGACTCCGGAGGAGTGGAGCGGCGCCATTGCATCGACTCTGCGGATGAACTGGAAGGCGGTCACAGCGGCCCTGCCGTATATGGAGGGGGCGGAACTGCCTGCGATCGTCCTGATAACAGATCCCGCGGTATATCACGCCGGCCCGCTGGACGGCGTAGTGGCGGTATGTGCGGCAGGCGTGGAATCCATGACCAAGACCCTTGCCTCTGAGCTGGCCAGCCGGCACATCCGGATCAATGCGGTGGCAGCGCCTGAACAGGCTTCCGAGCTGACAGGGGCCGTGCTGTTCCTGGCCTCTCACGGGGCCTCCTACTGCACGGGCACAATGCTGGAGGCCGGCAGTACTGGCGGATGGGAGGCGGAGACATGAATACCGGATTGGCAGGAAAAAGCGTAATCGTGACCGGCGGCACGTCCAGAATCGGAAAGGCGGCGGCAGAGGCATTTTTATCCGAAGGCTGCCAGGTAACCGTATGTGATCTCAGGCCTGAGCTAATCGACCAGATCAACGGGAAAAACGATCCCGCACAGTTTGGGTTTTTGGCCAATGTAACTGTTCCGGACCAGGTACACGCTTTGCTGGAGCGCGTACAGGCCCGATTCGGCGGGGTAGACGTAATGGTCAACAACACCGGCGTGGGAAATTCCTATGGCTTTACTTTCATGCCGGATGAGCAGTGGGATAAGGTGGTAAACGTCAATCTCAAAGCGGTTATCTCCTGTTGTAATCTGGCAATCCCCTATCTGAAACAGCGGGGCGGCTGTATTCTCAATACCTCTTCCCTGGGCGGACGCATCACATCCACCGTACGCAGCATCTACGGCGTGACAAAGGCCGGTGTCAGCATGTATACCAGGCTGCTGGCCCGGGAGCTGTCCAGTCAGGGGATTCGGGTCAATGCGGTGGCGCCCGGCATGATACGGACCGATATGGTCGCTCAGAACAACCGGCATCTGAAGGACATCAATGTACTGGGCGGAAGCAGCGTCATGCAGCAGCTGGGAGAACCGGCTGAGATCGCGGCGGGGATGGTGTTTCTGGCCTCGGACCTTGCCCGAGGCGTGACCGGACAGGTGCTGGAAATCACCGGCGGAAAATGCATCGTTCAGGACCCGGCGTGGTCATGGCAGCAAACTACCTGAGGAGGATATATGGCAAATAAAAAGCGAATTTTGACCATCAATCCCGGTTCTACTTCAACCAAACTGGCCCTGTTTGAAGATGAGACAGAGCTTCTCAAGCAGGAGCTCGCCATCCGGGCCGAGGATATTGCCCACTGCACCCTGATGATCCAGCAGCTTGATATCCGTATGCAGTCCATTCGGAACTTCATTCAGGAGGCAAAGCTGGATTTGTCCACCCTGGACATGATCGTGGCCCGGGGAGGCTCCATACATGGTGTGCGCAGCGGCGCCTATCTCATTGATGCCCATGTGGATGCCATGCTGCGCTACCGGCCCCGTTCTCAGCATGTGTCCAGCCTGGCGGCGATCATCGCTTATCAGCTCTCCCTGGAAAGCGGGGTGCCCGCTATCTTCTATGACGCGCCTTCGGCGGATGACGCAGACGAGATTATGCACTACACCGGCTTGCCGGAGTGCCGCAGATTTGTCACATCCCACTGTCTGAACTCCAAGATGGTGGCGCGTCAGGTGGCTGAGCGCCTGGGCAAACCCTACGAGGCGTGCAATATCATTGTTGCGCATCTGGGCGGCGGCATCACCATGGCCTTCCACTCAGGCGGGCGCATGGTGGACACGCTTTTGGATGACGCCGGTCCCATGTCTCCCCAGCGTGCGGGGCGGATTCCGGTTACAGATGTGATCAACCTGTGTTACTCAGGCCGCTATACCAGAGAGGAAATGGCCAACAAAATGCGAGGCAGGGGCGGCCTGGTGGCCTGGTTCGGTGTAAACGACGCCAGGGACGTGGAGGCCATGATCGACGCCGGCGACCAGAAGGCAAAAGAGGTCTACTGGTATATGGCCTATCAGATCGCCAAGGGCATCGGCGAGCTTTCGGTGGTGCAGAGCGGGAAGCTGGACCGCATCGTTCTCACCGGCGGCCTGGCCTGGTCAAAGCGGCTGACAGACTGGGTTACGGAACGGGTAGAATTTCTGGCTCCCGTCATCGTGATACCCGGGGAGCAGGAAATGCTGGCGCTTGCACAAGGCGGGATGCGTGTACTCCGGGGCGAAGAGGAGGCCAGACGATATACGTGGCTTCCACCGGGGTATGACAGCCTGGAGGCATTTTTGAAGGACTGCGGCAGCGGCGAGAGGGGTTGAATGGATGAAAGCGGAAGAGATCAAAAAAATTGCCTGTCTTGGAACCGGTGTGATCGGCGCCAGCTGGTGTACAAATTTTGTCATGAAAGGCTATGATGTGGCGCTGTATGACATCAGTGAGGAACAGCTGGCCGCCGGACGGCAAAAGGTCTGTGACAATCTGAACTTTCTGGTGGAAAAGGGGCATATGAGCCGGGAGGCCGCGGAGGAGAGCATGGCGCGGGTGAGCTGCACCACCTCCATCAGCCAGGCGTTGACCGATGTGCAGCTGGTGCAGGAGTCCGTACCGGAGCGGTATGAGATCAAGCAGTCTGTGCTGGCGCAGGTGGACGAATTTGCAGGCGACAACGTGATATACGCCAGCAGCACCTCAGGTCTGCTGATCAGCGAGATTGCGAAGCTCTCACGCTATCCGGGCCGCTGTATCGGCGCTCATCCCTATAATCCGCCCCATTTGATCCCATTGGTGGAGCCGGTTGGCCCTGAGGGCAGCGAGAGCGCATTGGAAACGGCCAGGCAGTTTTATACCATTTTGGGCAAGGAGCCGGTGGTCCTGCACAAGGAGGTGCCCGGATTTATCGCCAACCGGCTCCAGACGGCAGTGGCCCGGGAGATCATCGATCTGGTCATGCGCGGCATCTGCTCTGTCGAGGATGCGGATAAGGCTCTCACGTTTGGACCTGGCATCCGCTGGGCGATCATGGGTCAGAATCTCCTGTACCAACTGGGGAACCCGAAGGGGATCAAGGGTCTGTATGCAGATGTCGGCGGAGGCAAGAACAAGAAATCCTGGCTGGAAGATATGGCACGCTGGACGGCGTATCCGGATGGCTGGCCGGATATTGCCCAGGCGGGAGTGGAAGAAGCTATGGCCAAGCGGCCCAGAGAGATCGGCAATACAAACGAGTCTCTGGCCCGCTACCGGGATGAGATGCTGCTGGAGATTCTCAAGCTGCATCATAAGATCTGAATATAAAGCATACCGGCCGGTGATGCAAAAAGTGAACAGTCAGTGACGCAAATCGACATCGGCCGCAGGGAGAAATCCACCCAAGAGCCTGGAAATCGGCATCGTTTTTGCCCCAAAGACTTGGCATGTACTTTGCGAAGATATCAGGCAACAGCAAAGGCAGGTGCGCAATATGACATACACGAAATTTTCTCAACTCATTGAGCGGGCGGCCCAACGCATCCAAAAGACCCGCTGCGCGGTGGTATCACCGGAAGACGGGCACACCATGGCGGCTGTGGTGCGGGCCGGCCGGGAAAGACTGATCGAGCCTATCCTGATCGGTGACGAAGCGCGGATCACAGAGCTTCTTGCGGAATACGGATGTGAAAAAAGCGCGGTCACAATCTACCACGAGCCGGATCAGAAAGCCGCGGTCCAGAAAGCCATTGACCTGATCCATGCCGGACAGGCCGACTGCATCATGAAGGGTCTTATTAAAACGGCACAGTTCATGCATGCCATACTCAAGCGGGAAAATGACCTCCGGACGGAAAACCTGGTCTCCATGCTCTCCATACGGGAGCTGCCCCACTATCATAAGCTGATCGCGTTTACAGACGCGGGCATCTGCATGAATCCCACGCTGGATAAAAAGCGGCAGATCATCGAAAATGCGGTTCGGACCATGACCGCGATGGGATATGAAAACATCAAGGTTGGCGTGCTGGCATCAGTGGAGGTGGTCAATCCCCGCATGAAAGACAGCGTGGAAGCGGCCGAGCTCAAGCGGATGAACCAGGAGGGGATCATCACCGGCTGCACGGTGGAAGGACCGATCTCCTACGATGTAGCGATCAATAAGGAAGCGGCGCAGATCAAAGGCTTCGGGGGAGAGGTCGCGGGAGACGCGGACCTGCTTGTATTTCCGGAGCTGACCTCGGCCAACCTGACCACCAAGGCAATCACCCAGACCTGCCGGATCCCGGTCGGGTCGCTTATCCTGGGAACCAAGGTCCCCGTGATCCTGAGCTCCCGTGCATCCTCGGCAGAGACCAAATACATGTGCATTGCCCTGGCGGCAGCTGTAAATACCGGTGACAACGATTAAAAGGAGGATTCATTATGTCTTACGGAAGAATGGCCTACGACCGGCTGGCGGGTATCAACTTTGAACGCATGCGGGAATACCGGCTCCAGCGCACCAAAGAGGCTATGGCCAAGCACGGCATTGATGTGCTGATCACCTGGGATGCATACAGCATCCGCTACATCACCGGCGGCTATGCCACGGTGCCCTGCCGGTTCCCCCAGGCTCAGATGGTGGTCCTGCCCATCAACGGAGATCCTCACTGCTTCCTGACCACCAGCTTTTCCTGCTATGAACTGCGCAAAGAGATGCCGTGGCTGAAGAACAAGATCTGGGCGCCGCCCGGAGGCCTGAAGTGGGCCCGCAATGTGGACGAGCTGGAGACGCACATGGCAAAGATCGTCCCCATCATTGAAGAGCACGGGCAGAAAAACGGTGTCATCGGGTTTGATGGCTGCTGCTCAGAGCTGATGATGACGGAGGCCCTCAAGCGGAAGGGCGTCACCCGTTTCAAGCATGCGGAAGAGGCCATGTTCGACGCCCGCGTGATTAAGAACGAGGACGAGATCGCCTGCATGCGGATGGCCTGCAACTCCGCCACGGCCGCCTTTTATGAGATCAAAAAGGCCTTGGTCCCCGGTGTGCGGGAGTGCGACCTGGTAGGCGTGGGTATGAAAAAGCTCTACGAGCTGGGCGCCGACGAGGTGCAGGAATTCGTGTGCTCTTCCGGCCCGCGCACCAACCCCCTTCACATCGATTACACGGACCGGGCCATCAATCCCGGCAACGTGGTGTGCATCGATATCAACGGCAACTCTTACATGGGCTATAAATCCTGCTATTACCGCACCTTTGTCTGCGGAGAGGCAACCGCCCTCCAGAAGCAGGTGTACGAGGACTGCCGCGCCATGATGTATGCGGGAATGGAGGGCATCAAGGCGGGCAATTCCACCGCCGACATTGTCAAGGGCTGGCCTCAGTCTCCCAAGTATTGGGGCTATGATAATTGGCTTGACGTGGCCGGCTATGCTCTGGGCCATGGTCTGGGGCTGTCGCTCCATGAAGCGCCCCAATTCTTCCGCCCCTATACGCCCGCCGCCGCCCACACCGTGCTGGAAGAGGGCATGGTTATGGCGGTGGAGACCTGGACCGGCGGCGTGGACCCCAAGTATGGCCCCTTCGGCGTCCGCCTGGAGGAGGATATCGTCGTCACAAAGGACGGCTATGAACTGCTGACCAAGTTCCCGGTGGAGACCATCACTGAGTGCCCGTTCTGATCCGCTGCCAGGCGGGGCGGTGCCCGCAGTACCCTATACACTCATGAGCGTTTAAGGAGGAAATGGTATGAACAACACGGCTCAGGTCAAGCATGCTCCCTGGTGGGTGGGAATGATTGTCCCAATCGCAGTTATCATTGTGATTTCCGTATGCTATCAGGCGATGGCCAACTATCTATCGGTGTATGTTCTGCAATATCTGAAAGGCAGCGCCACGGCCTATGGTATGGTAGGTACCGGCTGGACGGTCATTGCCATGATCCTGCGTCCCTCCACCGGTCCGCTGAGTCAGAAGTTCGGCTCCAAGACCATGCTGCTCATTGGCCTGGCAATTTTTCCGCAATGATTGCCTGCTGCGGCATTTTCCTGACCTTTGCCGGTTTCGTGTTTTTCCGACTGATTCAGTGTGTGGGCCACGCCTGGTCCTACACCTCTGCCAACTCTCTGGCAGCTGAAGCGGTCCCCCAGAACCGCATGGGCACGGCCTCCGGCCTGTTTATCGGCATTCCTCAGGCGGCGGCCATTGTGGCGGGTCCCTGGCTGGCGGAGGCCCTGATCGGAGACGACGAGAACTGGTTCCGCTTTTTTGTGGGCATCGCGGCCATCATGGTCCTGGGCCTGGTTCTGGCCCTTATCTTTGTACCCGGACGCGGGAAAAAGCACGCTGACCCTGAGGCAGCGGCCAAGGCCGCCGCTGCTGCGGAAGCCGCCCGCTATGATGCCGACGGCAAGCCGTATGCGGGGATCTGGAAATTCCTCGAAAAGACTTCTGTGCCCGCATGCATCACCATGATCATCGCATCCATGGCCCACTGCACCATGTTTTATCTGACCGCCTATGTGGCGGCTACCTATGAGGGTGTTTCCGCCGCCGTGTTCTTTACGGCCCAGGCGGTAACGGAATTCCTGTGCCGCTTTTGGATGGGTCCCCTGCAGGACAAACGCGGTCTCAAGATCATCCTGGTCCCCTGCTGCATCATCTGCGCTGTGGTCTATGTCTGCATTGCCCAGGGCGTTACTGCCTGGGTAATCCTGGGCCTGGTTTATGGCGTGGGTCAGGCTGGCATCAAAGCGCCCCTGAATGCCTCGCTTATGAAAGCCTGTCCCGCAAACCGTATCCCCGTCGCAAACGGCACCTTCCAGATGGCAAACGCGGTGGGTCTGGGCCTTGCCACCCTGGTGGCCGGCATTGTCATTGATGCTGCCGGTTTTACAGGCATGTGGTATTATTGTGTGGTATTGTTTATTGTAACCGCTGTGTTGGGCGTGGCGCTGGTCCGTGAAAAGCCCGGCAAGGCTTAACGGCAGCAAGCACTGGATATCCTTGAAGGAGTGATTTTATGGCTTTGACGGCACGCGCGCAGAAATTACGGAATCAGATGGTCACCACGCCCGCCATATGTGTGGAGCGGCTGCGCTATATGACGGAGTCCTATCAGCAGACCGAAGGCGAGTCCAATCTGATGCGGAGGGCCAAGGCGCTGGCCTACATTTTATCCCACATGACCGTGCGCATTGACGAGGGAGAACTCTTCGTCGGCAACTTTACCAGCAAGATCCGAGGCGGCGCGATCGCACCGGAGCTGAAGGGTCAGTGGCTTCTGGACGAACTGGATACCCTGTCCACCCGTCCCTTTGACCGCTATCAGCCCCTCACGGATGCGGAAGTGGAGACGCTGCGCCAATATCTTCCATACTGGAAGGGAAAGTCAGCTTTTGAGTATTGGCAGACCATGGTCCCGCCTGCGTATCAGCGGCTGGACCACATCATGGTGGCTACCGGCGGCTATGCGGAGAACGGACATCACTGGGCCCACACGGCGGCGGATTATGAAAAGCTGCTGAAGGTCGGCAGCCTGGGCATCATCGCCGAGGCGGAGGAGCGGCTGTCTGCACTGGACTATACGGATCCCACGGCAGAGACCCGCCGTCAGTTTTATCTGGCGGTACAGGTGGTCCACCAGGGACTGATTGCGTTTGCCGGCCGCTATGCGGCTCTGGCGGAGCAGATGGCAGCCGAAGAGACCGCTCCGGCCAGAAAGGCAGAGCTGGAGCACATTGCGGCCACCTGCCGCAAGGTCCCCGCCCATCCGGCGGAGAATCTGTTCGAGGCCATCCAGTCCTGCTGGCTGCTGTACGTGGCGCTCATGATCGAGGGCTGGGGCGCCGGACCCACATTTGGCCGGGCGGACCAATACCTGTACCCCTATTATCAGAGGGATAGGGCCAGAGGGCTTATTACGGACGAGCAGGTCCAGGAGCTGTTTTCTCTGATGTTCATTAAAATGAATGGCGGCATCAATCTGCAAAGTTATGTGGTGGCCGACGGGAAGGGCGGTCATCCCACCATGCAGAGCCTCTGCGTGGGCGGCATCACGCCGGACGGCAGAGACGCGGTCAATGAACTGAGCTATCTCTTCCTGTCGGCGGAGGGCGACGTAGGGCTGGGCGCGGAAGATATGATGGTACGCATCAACCGCCTCAATCCGAATTCTTATGTAAAGCATGCCATGGAGACAGCAAAAAAGCTGGGCGGCAAGCTGAAGTTTGTCAGTGATGATACCAGCATCCAGTCCATGCTCTATCTGGGCGTCCCCCTGGAAAAGACAAGAGATTATATTTCCACCGGCTGTCACAACCCCACGGTGCCGCACTATTCCCGGAACACGGGCGGCGGAGCCATGAACGCGGGTCTGGCGCTGGAGCTGGCGTTGAACAACGGTGTGGGCCGCGTTCTGAAGGAGCGGTTGGGGCCTGAAACAGGCGACCCGAGGGCGTTTAAAGATTTTGAGCAGCTTCTGGAGGCGTTTGAGACCCAGCTGAAAGCGGGACTGCGGCTTCAAATGGTAAATAAACACGCGGATTTCGCGTCTTTCGGCAGATACCCCTGCGTGCTGCTCTCCTCCATGTACGACCCCTGCATGGAGCGTGGGGTGGACGATTACAACGGCGGCACGGCGCCCCATATTACCTTCGCTCTGGGCATGATCGGCATACCCAATGTGGCGGACGCCTTGGCGGCGGTAAAAAAGGTGATTTTTGAAGAAAAAAAGTACTCCATGGAGGAGCTTATCGACGCCCTGAACCACAACTTTGAGGGATATGAGGGTCTGCTTCACCAGCTGGAAAAAGCCCCCAAGTTCGGAAACGACGACGATTACGTGGATCTGATCGCCAAGCGGATTCTGTCCGATGCGGGCGATTATGTCGCGCAGTTCCGTACCCACTACGGCGCAAAGTTTGTCACCGCTTGCTTTGCGATGACCACCAACGTGATGTTCGGCCGACTGGTAGGGGCCCTCCCCGACGGCCGGAAGGCGGGTCAACCGCTGTCGGAGGGCGGGATATCTCCTTATCAGGGGCGCAACACCAGTGGAGCGCCCGCCACGATGCGGTCTGTCGCAAAGCTGGATCAGGTCAAACTGGCGCTGGGCTCCATCCTAAATATGCGGATCGACCCTGAGGCTGTGAAGAACGATGAAAAAATGGACCGCATGGTGGCCCTCCTGCGCACCTTCTGCGAGACCGGAGGAAATCTGGTGCAGTTCAATTTTGCCAGCAACGAAGTGCTGCGCGCAGCCCAGAAGGCTCCGGAGCAGTATCGCGACCTGCTGGTGCGTGTTGCGACCTATTCCGCCTTTTTTGTGGAGTTAGGTCCTGAGACGCAAGAGGACATCATCAATCGGAACGAACTGGCCTAAAAAGCCGTCCAGGCGCATGCGGCAGCGGCCGTGTGCGCCTGGACGGATACGATGAATCAGAAAGGGGAAAACCTGTGAACGTGGAACTTTCTCCCGCCCGGCTGAAGCGGATTGAGACCTTGCGCAAGAATATGCTGGTGGAGCCTCAGGTCTGTGTGGAAAAGGCCCTGTATACGACAGAGTCGTTCCGCAGCACGGAGGGCGCTCCCATCGAATATCGCCGGGCCATGGCGCTGGACCATGTGCTTACCCACTTGACGGTGGGCATTGGCGAAGGGGAGCTTTTTGTGGGGCGGCCTACCGGCAAGGTGAGAGGCGGCCCTCTCAGCCCGGAGATAAATTCCAGCTGGTACACCAAGGAGATGGATACCTTCCATACCCGGGAGCAAGAGAACTATGCTGAGGTATCTGAAGCGGACAAGCAGATCATTCGGGACTGCTGCGAATATTGGCGCGGAAAGTCGTTGTTTGATCACTGGCAGGCGGCGATACCGGACGAAATGAAATTCGCCAACGGACCCATCATCGGCGGCGGCGGATTCTGTCTCAACACACAGTACTATGGCCACATCTCCACCGATTTCGGAAAAATGCTTGAGAAGGGCGTGCTGGGACTGTACCGGGATATCGACGCGGTTATTGACAGCATGGGGACCTTTGGCGATGCGGAAGAATTTACCAAGATCCAATATCTGCGCGCCATGAAGATTTCTCTCGGTGCCGTGGTAAAATTTGCACACCGGTATGCGGAACTTGCCCAGCAGATGGCGGCGGAAGAAACGGATCCCCAGCGGAAGGCAGAACTGGAAAAAATCGCGGAGACCTGCCGCTGGGTACCGGAACACCCGCCCCGCACCCTGTATGAAGCCATCCAGTCCACCTGGTTCACCTATGTGGCGCTGAACAACGAGGCGTGGGGCGCCGGCCCCTCCCTGTCCCGGGTGGATCAGTATCTGTATCCCTTCTACCAGGCGGATAAGCGGGCGGGCCGCATTACGGATGAAGATGCGCTGGAATATCTGGCCTGTTTCCTCATCAAGCAGAACGGGCAGTTCACGGTGTACTCCACCCCGGCGGCAAAGATCTACGGCGGCCTGTGCTGCCGGTTGGGGAATACCATCGGCGGCCTGAAGCCGGACGGAACGACTGCGGTCAACGAGCTGTCCTATCTGGTATTGAGAGCCGCCCGCTTTGGCCTGACAGAAGATATTATGGTCCTGACGGGTCAGGACACGCCCCAGGACTTTTTGGTGGAAGCAGTCGAGACCGCCAAGATCCTCCGCGGCAAGATGAAGTTCATCGGCCACGATGTCCTGGTCAGACAGATGCTGCATGACGGACGCCCGCTGGAGATTGCCAGAGGGTGTGCCATTACGGGCTGCAACTCTCCCTCCGTACCCGGCTGGTCGCTGGACCTGCCGGGCGGCATGATCAATCTGCCGCTGATCCTGGATCTGGCGCTGCATGACGGGTATTCGCCCAGACTGGACAGGCAAATGGGACCTCACACAGGCGATGCCCGGAACTTTACCAGCTTCGAGCAGGTCTATGACGCATTCAAAGCGCAGTTCCGCTTCTTTGTACCGTACATGCACCTTTACAAGAACATGGACAAGAAGATGTTTGCAGAGTATTCTCCTTGTCCGCTGCAGTCGGCCATGATGCAGGGGTGCATTGAAAAAGCCACTGACATTACCAGAGGCGCAATGTATCCATACATGTCCTATTCCATGTCTTTGTCCGGCGCCCCCAACATCGGCGACAGCCTGTGCACCATTAAAAAGCTTGTTTTTGAAGAGAAAAAATATACCATGTCCCAGCTGATGGATGCCCTGGACCGCAATTTTGAGGGCGACGGCGAGATGCTTCACCAGATTCAGCGCCTGCCCAAGTTCGGGAACGACGAACCCTATGTGGACAAGCTGGTGGACGATGTCCTGGAATTTACCAGCGGAGAGATCGAAAAAATCCCCGGCCTCTACGGCGCAAAGTCCACCTGCGCAGCCGCCACGATTACCGGAAATATTCCCATGGGCGCCGATGTGGGAGCCCTTCCGGATGGCCGGTTGGCGGGAGAGCCCATCGCCGAGGGCGGCATCTCTCCCCATCAGGGACGCAACACCAGCGGGATCACCGCCACAATGGCATCTGTGGCAAAACTCAATCCGCTGAACTTCCGGCACGGCTCCGTGCTTAATATCCGGATTGACCCGGATGCCGTGAAAGACCGGAGCAAACTGGAGAAGCTGGCTGTGCTGATCCGCAGCTTCCATGCCATAGGCGGATATCTGGTACAGTTCAATATCGTCAGTACACAGACGCTGCGGGAGGCCCAGAAGCATCCGGAGCAATACAAGGATCTGTTGGTGCGGGTCTCTACCTATTCTGCGTATTTTGTCGAACTGAGCACACAGCTTCAGAACGATATTATCGCCAGACTGAGCTTTGGCTCGGTATAAGAATCGGAGTGTGAGAGACTATCGCCATGCGCCTTTACCTCATCATCCCCCTGGTCATCAGCAGCGACCTGGTATTCTTCGCCGGGGACGGGGTGGGCACCGCTGTGCTCAACCGGATGGCCCAGCTGCTCATGGTGCTGGGCGACGCCTGGGCGGTGCTCCAGTCCGGCAGCGTGATCACCGGCATTCTGGCTGGCAACCCCGGCATGACCGCCATCCAGCAGGAGGGGCGCATCGGCGGCATGGTCACCGCCTGGGCCATGCGGGCCCCCAGGGCCGCCCTGGGGACGGCGGGAAGCCTCACCAAGAGCATCGCCCATCTGCCCCAGTCCGCCCGGGACAGCCAGACCACCCACCTCAAGCAGGCCGGGCAGCGGGCCGACCTGGCCACCCGGAAGGCCATGGCCCGGCAGGGCAGCGCCGACGCCATGTTCCAGAAGGCGGAAGAACAGAAAGCCGCCGGCGCCAGCGCCGCCAAGGTCAACCGTACCATGCGCAGGGCCCAGCAGCTGCAGAAAACCGCCGACCGGGCCAGCGCGGTGGCCGACCGGAGAAACTTCCAGGCCGGACGCCGTCCCCCCGCCGAGGGCTACGGCCGGGTCCAGCGGGAGGAGCACACTTCCGCCATGTCTGACGCCGCCGCCTCTGTGGGCGCTTCCTCTGCGGTCTCTGCCGCCGCGGTCTCCGCCAGGGCCGCTTCGGAGCACGCCGCCGCCCCGGAAACCGCTCCGCCCATTCCCTCCCGCTCCCGCAACCCCTATACGCCGGAGATGTATGCCTCCACAGCATACCAGCCCTCCGGCAGTTCCTCCGGGGGCGGCTCCGCCGGGGATGGAAGCTCCTCCGTCCAGCGAAGCTCCGCCGCTTATTCCAACCTGGTGGCAGGCAAGCGCTGGACGCCCCCTTCCCTGTCCGGCGAACCCGCTCCTTCCGCCTCCCATGCCGCGCCTCAGCCGGTGCCGCCCTCCGAGCAGTACGTGAGCGCCGTCATTTCCACCGCCGACGCCCCCAGGGCCAGATCGTCCGCCCCCGCGGACAGCACGGCGGGCGGCGGCTCTCATGCCCGGCCCTCCTCCCCTCCGTCCACGCCTCCCGGCAATTCCGGCTCTGGCTCCGGCTCTGCCACTCCCCCCAGACGAAAGAGAGAGTGACGGCCGGCCTTCCCCATCCCTTGAATTGAGGTGACCCCATGCGTATCATTCCAAAAAAGACCAAGGTATCCACGGAATTTTTCCGAGGGGTGTCCCTGTGGGACGTACTGGTGGGCTTTTTCGGCATCCTGGTGATGTTCCTGGTCTTTCTGTCCTCCCTGCCTGGAAAGCTCTGGCTCGAGCTGGTGCTGTTTTTCGTCTTCGGCCTGCTGCTGGTGCGCATTGACGAGGCCCCAAACTATAAGTTCCTCCTCCAGCTGGTGCGCCACTTCTCCCACGAGCGGCGATTTCAAAAGATGGAGCACTCCGCCGCACCCGCCGGGCAAACGGGAAAGCCCTCCCGCAAGGAGCGAAAGCTGGCCCGGCGGAAGGCCGACGCAAAGAAAAAGGGCGGCCGAAGGAAGGGGAAAAAGAAAGGCGCGCAGCCCCCTCCCGCCCCGGAGACGGAGGCCGCCCAAGCCTCCGCCGGTCAGGAGGACCCCGACCAGGACCCTGTCCTGGATGAGGAGCTGCTGCGCCGTGTGGATGAAGTGCTGAAGGAGGAGCCCGCCGTCAAGGAGTCCCCGGAGGATCTGGAGGACCTGCCTCTGACCCGCAAAGACCGCCGCCTGGCCGCCAAAGCCCAGAAACGGGAGGCCAAGCAGAAGAAGAAGGCCAAAAAGGCCGAGGATAAATTTTTAAAGAATAAAAAGATCCCCGAAGAGGAGAAGGCCCCCATCCGGGAGCGACGCAAGCGGGAGGCCGAGGAGCGTTACCGCCAGGCCAAGATCGCCGAGCAGAGGAAAAACCGCAAGGACATCCAGAAGATGACCAGGATCTCCGAGATCTACAACAACTGCATCTCCTACGGCGGGGATTACTTTGGGGCGGCCATCGAGATCCCGGCGGTGGAGTTCCGCTTTTTCAGCCCCCACCGGCGCACCAATGCCATCGACCGGGCACTGGGCAGCGTCATCCGCAGCGTGGGCCCCAAGTATGCCGCCAATCTGGTAAAGATTGAGCGGCCCATGGTACTGGACCACTACATTGACACGGAGCATGAGAAGATCGAGGCGCTCAAGCGCAGCTATCAGCGGGGCGTCTTCTCCGAGGAGGAGCTGAAAGCCCGCATTGAGGTCATCTATGACCGCATCAACGCCCTGGAGCAGAAAAACCGGGAGGAGAAGATCCTCACCCCCCACTTTTACCTGGTGCTCTTCGACAGCGACAAACGCCAGCTGGAAAACCAGGTTCAAAACGCCCTCGTCTCTCTCCAGCAGGGGGAGATGGCCCCCCACCGTCTGGACGACAAGGAGCTGGCGGTGTTTCTGCGGTATCTCAACGGGGTGGACGGGGATGAGCGGGAGATTAACGCGGTAGACCCCATGGACTACCCCCAATTCATCATGCCCTCGTCCCTGGAAATGAAAATGCGGACGGCCGAGGTGGGCGGGATCATCACCCACACCTTCCGGGTTCTGAACTATCCCCTCCAGGTGGACGACGCGTGGGGGGCGTCTCTGTTTGACATCCCGGGCACCAAGGTGGTGATGAAGTTCAGCCAGATGGACCGGGACAAATCCATCCGGGCCATCGACCGCTCCATCAGCGAGCTAAACAGCCAGCTGGACAAAACAGGGGTCTCCAGCCGGGTCATTGAGCTGCAGACCCATATCGAAACCCTGTCCGAGCTGCTGGTGATGCTCCAGAACAACAACGAAAACCTGATGGCGGTGAATCTGTACATCACCGCCTATGACATCGCGGCCACCCGGGACAACAAGCTGCTGGTCCCCCAGCCGCCTCCCTCCGTCCTGCCCCGGGTCAGCGGTATGAAAAAGGACATCAAGCGCACCTTCTCCGAGCTGGGCTTCAAGCTCACCGACCTCACCGGCCAGCAGTTCGAGGCCTTTGTGGCCACCCAGGTCAACGGCTACGACCCCTTCGCCCAAAAAGCCCGGGGCATGCCCAGCAGCACGGTGGCCGGGGTATTCCCCTGGATCTACGCCACCCCGGAGGATGAAAACGGCCTGAATCTGGGCTCCAGTGACGGGACCCCCTCCTTCATCGACTTCTTCCGCCGGGACAGCGAGCGGGTGAACAGCAACATGGTCATCGTGGGCAAGTCGGGCGGCGGCAAGTCCTACGCCACCAAGAGCATCCTCACCAATCTGGCCGCCGACGACACCAAGATCTTTGTCCTGGACCCGGAAAATGAGTACACCGAGCTGGCGGCCAACCTGAAGGGGAAGTTCATCAACGTGGCCAACTCCTCCCACGGGCGGATCAACCCCTTCCACATCATCACCTCCCTGGAGGACGACGAGGCCACCGGCGGAGAGGAGACCAGCTCCTACGCCGCCCATCTCCAGTTTCTGGAGGAGTTCTTCCGCCAGATCCTGCCCGAGATCGATGGGGACGCCATGGAGTACCTGAACAACCTGATCAACCGGGTATACAGCCGCAAGGGCATCGACCAGTACACCAGCCTCACCGCCCTGCGGCCGGAGGACTACCCCATTTTTGACGACTTGTACGACTGCATTCTGGAGGAGTTCCAGCACACCAAGAGCGACTATCTGCGCTCCAATCTGCGGGTGCTGATGAACCATGTGGCCAAGTTCTCCACCGGCGGGCGGAACGCCAACATCTGGAACGGACCCTCCACCCTGTCCACGGTGGAAAACTTCATTGTCTTTAACTTCCAGACCCTGCTGGCCAACCGGAACAACACGGTGGCCAACGCCCAGATGCTGCTGGTGCTGAAGTACCTGGACAATGAAATCATCAAAAACCGGGAATACAACATGAAGTACGGCGCCGCCCGGAAGATCATCGTGGTCATCGACGAGGCCCACGTGTTCATTGACGCCAAATATCCCCTGGCCCTGGACTTTATGTTCCAGCTGGCCAAGCGCATCCGGAAATACAACGGCATGCAGATCGTCATTACCCAGAACATCAAGGACTTCGTGGGCAGCGAGGAGCTGGCCCGGAAGTCCACCGCCATCATCAACGCCTGCCAGTACAGCTTCATCTTCTCCCTGGCCCCCAACGATATGCACGACCTTTGCACCCTCTACGAGAAGGCCGGCGGCATCAACGAGAGCGAGCAGGAGCAGATCATCTCCGCCCCCCGGGGCCAGGCCTTTGTGGTCACCAGCCCCGCCAGCCGCTCCAGCGTCCGCATCGAGACCCCCAAGCCCATCGAGGAGATGTTCTCCAACCCCATCTACGCCACCCATTACTTCGGCGGCGAGGAGGGTGAGCAGGCCTGGGAGGAGGTCATCGCCCCCAGCCGGGCCCTGCGGGCGGAGCATGACGCCGCCCTGCCCGCCCCGGAGACAGACGTTGACGTGGAGGAGGCCCTGCCCGACTTCCGGGATGTGGGCGTGGACCTGGTGGAGCTGGAGGAGGAAGAGGTGCTGCTGATGGACGATACGCCCCCTGCCGCAGCCTCCCTGCCCAGACATATGAAGGCCCAGGCAGAGGAGGACTTCCTCATGGAAGAGGACTCCGGCTCCGCTCCGGCGGGAGACGGCATCTTCTCTCCCCAGGCCCTGCAGCAGTATGGCTTTGAAGCCCTGGTGGGCGAGATCCGCCGGGCGGTGCGCCAGGAGGTGGAAAGCGAACTGGGCACGGCCCACCACCGGGATCCGGAGCCCGCCTCCGCTGCCTCCCCCGCCCCCGCCTCTGCTCCGCCTGCATTTGAAACAGAGGATTGGTTCGCCCCCGCTGCCGTGGATTCCCAGGAAGAGGATTGGTTTGCCGCTCCCCCGCCCCAAGAAAGCCCATTCCCGGAAGAGGACTGGTTTGCCCCCGCCCCGGCCTCCAGCGGACCCGGAGGGGAGGCCCAGGAAGAACTTCTGGAGGAGGACTGGTCCGCTCCGCCCGCCGGCGGTTCGGGCGGCGATCTGGACACCCTGTTCGAGCGTCTGTTTGCCGCCAGCCAGTCCGGCGGCGAAGAGGAGGAGCAGCCCGACCAGAGTCCCGCTCCCACCGAGGAGCAGACGCCCGTCGGGGAGCTTCCGGAGGAGGAGATACCTCTTCCGGAACTGCCTCTGGTCTACGAGGTCACTCTGAAGCAGCTGATGGCCATGACCGGCTGAGCCACGCCGCGCCCCAAATTTTGCTTTTGCCGGGAAAAATCTATGCTATAATGATATCAGGACTTTCTGTCTGGAACAGAGAAAGATATGGGCGCACTGGGCGCCTGCCGGATGAAGCAAAGGAGGCGCAATGGTCTACTGCATATCCGACCTCCACGGCGACTACTTCAAGTACCGGACGCTGCTGGAGAACCTGTCCTTTCAAAGCCGGGACACCCTGTACGTCCTGGGAGACGTGATCGACCGGGGGCCGGACGGGGTCCGGCTCCTCCAGGACATGATGGCCCGGCCCAATGTGGTGCCCATTCTGGGCAACCATGAGCTGACGGCCGCCATCTGCCTGCGGTGGCTGCTGGAGGAGATCACCGAAGCGCGGCTGGCCGCTCTGGGCACGGAGCAGCTGGCGGTCTACCAGAACTGGATGCACAACGGCGGGGAGCCCACCCTCCGCGCACTGAGCCGGCTGTCTCAGGAGGAGCGGCAGGAGCTTCTGGCATATCTCCAGGAGATGGACCTCTATGCCCAGGTAAAAGCCGGAGGCCGTACCTTCGTCCTGGTTCATGGGGGGCTGGACCACTTTGCCCCGGACAAGGCGCTGGAGGACTACGAGCTGGAGGACTTTCTCTTTTGCCGGCCCAGGCCGGATGCGGTCTTTTATCCCGACCGCTTTCTGGTCTACGGCCACACCCCCACCCGCCTGCTGCACCATCAGATGGGAAACCCTCCGTCAGACACCATATTCCGCCATGGGAATCAGATCGCCATAGACTGCGGCTGCGGCCATGGCGGAAAGCTGGGATGCCTGTGTCTGGAGACACTGGAAGAATGTTATGTGTAACCCACGCATGAAGCAAAAATCCGCTGGAATCTCAGGATTCCAGCGGATTTTCAGCTCTGATTTCCGTTTGCTCACGCCTCCAGATAGAGCATGACCTCCACGGAGAACATCGTCCCGGCGCTGTCGATGCACAGCGCGCCGTGGTATTTGTCCACAGCGCGCCGGACAATGGAAAGCCCCAGGCCGTGGCCCGCCTCCGCCTTGCGGGAGCGGTAGGCCTGGCCCTCTGGGCCCTCCGCCCGCAGCAGCACGCCGTCATAGCTGTTGACGATTTTCAGAAACAGCACCCCCCGCTCGGCCGCCAGGGAGAGGGAGAGCTCCTTGTCCTCGCTCCTTTCCAGACCCTCCACCGCATTGTCCAGCAGGTTGCCCAGTATCACGTTCAGGTCGAACATGTCCGCCGTAAATCCCTCCGGAAGGCGCACATCCAGCTTCATCCTGGCTCCGGCCTGCTTCGCCCAGCCCAGCTTATAGTTCAGAATGCTGTCCAGCTCCAGATTGCCCGTGTGGACAAGGCCGGGACAGGACAGCTGCTGATCCAGACGCTTCAGGTACTGCGCCAGCTCCTCGGTCTGCCCCCGGGCGGCATACCCCTCCAAAACAGCCAGGTGGTTTTTCATGTCGTGGCGCAGGGCCCGCACCTGCTGCTCCGACTGGCGCATCCGGAAAAACTCCGCCTGATAGGCCCTGTTCTGCTGCTTCAGCTGCTCCCGCTCGTAGGTCAGCCGGGCTATGTGGGAAGACATGCCGAGCCACTTCCTGAGCCCTGTCAGAGCCCGGCTGAGGATACCCCTGGGGCAGTCCATCGCCGGAGCAGACGCCGCGCCGCCGTTCAGGAGTATATGCGGCGCCCAGGCCGGTCCGGCCAATACAGTCTCCATTTTTTTGGCTTCCATCTCCATCGTCTCGCTTCTATACAGGCTGCCGCGGCCTCTGTGCGCCGCCGGCCGGGAAGCCCCTCTCCTTCATGCGGCTTCCTTCTTTTTTCTCTCATGATGTATATGTTGGAAGGCCACGGCTGAGGGACAACATGTTGCAAAGATTTTCCTCTGCTTCGACCATTTTTTCAGGACGCCGCCCGGACAGATCATCGCTTGTTTTCCCGTTCAGGCGTGGTAAAATGGCGCGATATCTTTGAGGAAAGAAGGCTGGGCATCTTATGATGTGGAAAGACAGCTACCGGCTCGGTGTGGAGCGGATTGACGAACAGCATATGGAGCTGTTCCGTATGACCGAGGACCTGGTAAACGCGGTAAAAGACGGCGCTTCCGTTCAGGACTATCAAAAGGCTCTGGGGTTTTTGAAGGACTATGTGATTTATCACTTCCGGGATGAGGAGGCATATCAGCAGTCCATTCACTACTGCGACAGCGAAGCCCACAAGCAGGAGCACCGGCAGTTTACCCAGACCGTGCTCGACTACGAGCGGCGGCTGATGGAGCACGGCTTTGATGCGAAAACCATGAAGGATCTGGCCGGCACGGTGACGACCTGGCTGATCTACCATGTGGTGGATACCGACCAGAAGCTGGTATCCGGCGAAAAGATCGCCGGGGCGGAACACGATTCCGACCGGTACGCGGACCTGTTTTCCCACAGCACGCTGGATGTGCTGGAGGCGATGGCAGGCCTGGACCGGGCCCAGGTCCGGCTGCACACAACGGACCTCTACCAGCCCCAGGGGGATATTTTTGTCAAGATCCAGATGGTGGGCGATTGGAAGGGCGCAGCGGTCTTTGCCTTTTCCAAGCAGCTGGCCCTTCATCTGCTGGAGACCATGACAGGGCTGGAACTGTCCGAAGTGGACGAACTGGTGCAGTCCGCCCTCTGCGAGCTGACCAACATCTCCTGCGGGAACACCGCCACCGCCCTGGTCAATCGGGGGCTGCAATGCGACATCAAGACCCCGGTGATCTCCACAGACCCGGCCTGGGAGGCCGGCGGAACCGGCGTCCGGCTGGACACGGACTCCGGCTGGATGGAAATTGGCATTTATTGCGAGGAAGAGCCTGCATAACGAAAACGGGAGGGAACCGGCTGCCATGCCGGTTCCCTCCCGCTGTTTTTCCGCCTATCTCCCGTCCGCCGCCAGGTCCATGTTCCAGGGCAAACGATAGGGGCTGTCCTTCCTGCCCCGGAGCTCCCAATAGATATCCGCCCGCTGCTGCACCTCCGCCAGGTTCTCGGCGGTGCTGCCATAGGACAGCCGCCAGGCGGAGTAGCCGTCCAGGAAGCCCTGGCACAGCTCCTCCCAGGACTGAAAGTGCCGCTGCATGGTGAGGCCCACCTCCCGGGAGCGGCGGAGCAGCTCCTTGCGATTGCACCATCCCACCAGATAGGCGCATCCCAAAAGCTGCATGGACCGGCACAGCTCCCAGGCCCGTCCCCCCTGATCCGAGCAATTCCACAGGCCGGGGCCCTTGCTCATGTACTCCACTGTCTCCAGAATTCCCCCATAGTCCGTAATGTCCCAGGAACCCTTCAGAGTCTGCTTCATCAGCTTGGCGGCGCCCAGCATGCGGGGGCAGCCCCCGATGTGGATGGGATGGGTCAGCGCGTACTTCCGCCCCATGGCAAAGTCGGTATAATACTGTCCCCAGATGGCGTAGGTGCCGGTCAGCCACAGCTCCAGGTCATTTTTCGGCTGGTTGCTCTCTCCCAGCACCGCCCTGAGCTTCAGGCACAGCATCCAGAGGGCGGCCAGGCACACCATCAACACGGCGGACCCCAGCAGCCAGAACTGCCCAACAAAGCTGTCCCTGGTCATCCTTGTCCATCCGGTACCCGCCATATCCGCGTAATAGGCCGTGGTGGTCAGCTCCGGCGCCTCCCGGGCCAGAATGGCCCGCTCCTGCTCGGTCAGCTCCCAGGGCCGCCACGTACCCACGGGAGAATACCAGATATCCTGGGTGCTGTCATAGAAGTCGGTATCCATGTCGGGATCATAGTACAGCGCGACCACCTCTCCGCTGTCCAGGGTGATGAACCAATAGTACTGATCCGTCAAATAGATCCCGTCGTCATTGTGCTCCCCTCTTTGGAGCTGGCGCACCATAAAACGCTTGAGATTCTCCATGTCCTGAATGGAGTGGGCCTGGGGGGTATCGGCCTGGGCCTGGCTGCCCACCGCCACGGTTTCGTCCATGCCCATGGCGTTGGAGAGCACAGACCAGACCGGCCCCCCTGTGACCCATCCCCCGGCCAGCAGGCTCACCAGAACACAGACGATGAGACCCACCCATTTTATCAGTTTATGCAGCTTTAACAGCATGATATCACGCTTCTCTCCCTTTATTCCTGCCAGATTGTCAGCTGATAGGGGACGTTCTCCCAGGAGGTGTCAAAAATATCCCCACCCAGATCAATGATACTCATATCCCCATGATACGCCTCCGCCGGGATGCTATAGAGCTCACGGGTGTCCAGGAAATATTTCCGGACCGTCTCCCCGGTGTCCGCCAGCACCCCGTCCACACAGAAGAGCGGATACGTTCTGTCGTGCAGCTCCGTTGTCCACACCGTTCCCCTCGGCTCCAGCCGGTAGGCGGCCTCTCCGAAGTCCGCCGCCGCCAGGCCGCTGTTTTCCACCAGGTAGGCGCAGGCCTCCGGTCCCGCCTCGTTCTGGTAGTACTCCAGCAGTCCCGGACCGTCAAAGGGCTCCTCCGACGTATACTGGTACCAGATCAGACTGTCAAGGGACCGGTAGACCAGATAGAGTTCATATTCCGGCGGTATAAGCTGATACCAGTTCTCCCCCTGCAGCCCGGACATGAGCTCGCCCAGCGCCGCCACGGCGTCATCGTCGCCCCACATGGGCACCTCCAGCCGGTAGGCCTCGGGGGAGTCCCCATAATGATAGCCCCATGCTCCATTGTCGTCGTCCCAGTCCATGGGGTACAGCTCCCAGCCCCATTCCTCCTCAAAGTCCTCCAGGGCCTTGGTGAGCATCACATTGCTGTAGTTCGTGGTATAGCCCAGCCGGCCCGCGGCCAGATCCCGCTCGCCGTCGGGCTCCACCGTAAAGACCACGCCGGGGTCATCCCACAGCCGGTACATATTGACATAGCTGGAGTTCATATTCTCCAGGGACTCCACCTTCCGCCCCAGGTCCTCCTCCAGGTACCGGCACATGGCGGCCCGGGCCTGCCTGCCCGGCATGGTGACCAGATAGGCGATGGCGCTCACCCCAAGGGGGACCAGAATCAGACACAGGAGAATGCCCGCAACGATCCGGAACGCAGGCTTTTTCCAGAAGGGCTTGGTTTGGGTGCGCTTTGCCGGGCCGGGGGCCTGGGGGGCGCGGCCGGTGAGAATCTCATAGATGCCATGCCACACCTGGGGAATCTGCCCGGCGTCCAGCCCGGAGAACGCCCGGACCATCTCCTGCTTCACCTGCTGGGGCAGCTGGGAGGCCTGGCGCAGAAATTCCTCAAACCCTGCCACAAAGTCCGGGTCGCCCTTCACAATGAGAAACACCGAGCTGTGCAGATAGTCCACCCACTCCTGGAAAGAGGCGTTGCTGTCGTAGAGCACTTCCGCCATGATCTGAGCCGCCTCAATGCGGCCCCAGTGCCGCTCCAGCTGCTGAACCCCCTCCGGCGTGGTGGCCGTATGCCGGTGAAAGAAGGCCGACCGGCGCGCCTGGGCCATCCGCTCCCGAGCCTCCGCCCGGCGGGAAGCCTCGCCCTCGAAGGTATCGTCCAGCTTTCTCCAGGCGGGCTGGTCCGCCTCGCCGGTCCCATAGACTGGCGTCTCCTGGGTCTGAACCTCCTCCGGTTCCTCCGGCTCCGGTCCCTGCTCCGGTTCCTCCGGCCTTTCGGCGGGGCGGGGCGGTGACACAGGCCGGGATACCGGGGCCTGAGAGGCGGCTCTGCCCCCCTTCCGGGCAAGCTGCCGGGCCTGCTGGTAGGCCTCGTTCAGGAGCTGAAACCCCTCCGGATCCTCCTCCGGGTGGGTGGTCTTCAGCCGCTCGGCATAGGCGTGGCGTACCGCCGCCAGATCCGCCGGGCCGGACAGGCCCAATTCGCTCCAAGGCCAGCTCATGGCGTCTCGTCCTCCTCATGCTCCATATCGTCCAGAGAGGGGTCAAAGTCAACGTCCCACAGCTCCCCGGTTCCCGTGGCCGCCTCCACCTGGGCCAGGGCCTGCTCCATACGGGCGGACGCCTTGGCGGCCAGCAGGGGATCCTGGCGGTCCAGAATGGACTGGTACCAGTTCAGCATCTGAAATACGTACTGCCGCGGGCCGCCGGTGGTGGCTGCGTACAGCCGCTCCGCCCGGGCGATCAGCGCCCGGGGCCGCTCCAGCTCCCTGGGGTGCAGCTTGAGCACCGACAGCTCCTTCAGCCGGGCCTGGGCCTCCGCCTCGGTCATGTCCCGGTTCTTGAGCACAAGGCTGGCCCGCTTTCCCGCCTCGTTCACCACTTCCACTTCCAGCAGCCCGTTGATATCATAGGTAAAGCGCACCCGCACCGGCTTTCCGGTCTTATCCCCGGCCTCCCGGCCCAGAAAAGCCCCCGCCTTCTGCTGCTTCACCTCCATATTGATGGAGCCCAGAAACACATTGTCCGCACAGTACATGTTCTCCCCCTGATAGACCTGAATGCAGACATCCTTCTGGTCTTTATGGGCAGGGTAGTAGATCTCCTCCTTGCTGGAGGGGAGCACGCAGTTGCGCTCAATGATGGGGGACATCAGCAGCTGCTTGGGATAGGCCCTGTTCACCACGGCCACCCCCAGCGTGAAGGGGCACACGTCGGTCAGCACAAACTCCTTCAGCTCGGCCGTTCTGGCCTTCATGCCCGCGCAGATCCCCGCGCCCAGGGCGATGGCGGTGTCCGGGCGGCTGTTGGCGGCCGGCTCCCGCTTGAGCAGCCGGGAGACGTAGCTTTTCACCGACGGCATATGGCTGGAGCCCCCCACCATGACCAGTTCATCCAGCTCATCCATGGACATGCCCGCGTCGGAGAGCACCTGCCGGATGGGGGTCTTCATCCGCTGGAAGAGCGGGCCGCAGGCCCGGATCAGCCACTGATTGGTCAGCGGCAGGGACACCGTGCTCCCCTCGTTTTCCACCGCCATGAACACCGGCTCCTGGGCGCTCAGCGCCATTTTGCAGGTCTCCGCCTGCTGGACCAGCAGCTCCTGCTTCTGCCTGGAGAGGGCGCCAAAGTCGATGCCGGTCTCCCGGCAGAAGGCCTTGGCAATCATCAGGTCAAAGTCCGTTCCCCCCAGGTTGTTGTCGCCGCTTACGGCGGTGACGCTGACCACCGACTCAAAGCGCTCCACCAGGGACACGTCCAAAGTCCCGCCCCCGAAGTCAAACACCAGACAGACCTTGTCCTGCTCCCCCTCGGCAATGTGGGCGGACATGGCGGCGGCGGTGGGCTCGTTGACCAGCCGCTCCACCCGCAGACCGGCCAGCTGGCCCGCCCGCTTTGTGGCCGAGCGCTGGGGCTCGGCAAAATAGGCGGGGACGCTGATCACCGCCTCGGTCACCGCCTCCCCCAGGTAGGCCTCCGCGTCCTCCTTCAGGCTGCGGAGGATCAGGGCGGAGAGCTCCTCCGGCGTAAAGCGGTGCTCCCCCAGCTGGAACACCCGGTCGGTCCCCATATACCGCTTGAACCGGGCGGCGGTGCGCTCCGGGTGGGAAATCAGCCGGTCTTTCGCCGCCCGCCCCACCAGAATGGAGCCGTCCTCGTCCACACTGACCGCGCTGGGGGTCAAAAACGCGCCGGAGGCATTTGGAATCAGCTGGCACGCGCCATCCTTCCACACCGCCGCCAGGCTGTTGGTGGTACCCAAATCAATCCCGATGATTGCCATATCAGACATTCCTCATCCAAATCAAATTAGCCCTTGCACAGGGAAAACCGTTTTGACAGGCTTGCAGACATTATAGCATAACGGGGCAGAGCTTTCAATTTATGGGTATTCCACATTCCAAATTCGTGTCCAAAGCGGCCCTTTCGCCCAAAGCCGCCTTTTTGACCATGGATTTTGTCCACTGGCTTGTCATTTTTTTCAATGTGACGTACAATAAATCTAATTCAGACTAATACCCTTCAACGAGGTGATACACCATGGAAAACGCCGTCCTTCGACCCCAGGCGGAACAGCGCTACCAGGAGGAGCTGGAGGCGCTGCGGCTCTGGGACCAGGAAAACCGCAAGCCCCAGAACTGGCTGCTCTCCCCCAAGGCGGTGCGGCTGTTCATTCTGGGCTCCCGCACGCCGGTCCGCTGCGGCGGACAGACCGTCACCATCCGCAAAAAATATCTGGGCAACGACGCGCTGGTGGAGCGGTGCATCATCACCCTGGCGGGCAACCGGGGGCTGATGCTGGTGGGCGAGCCGGGCACCGCCAAGACCATGCTGTCCGAGCTGCTGTCCGCCGCCATCAGCGGCTGCAGCACCAACACGGTCCAGGGTACCGCCGGCACCACCGAGGACATGATCAAGTACTCCTGGAACTACGCCCTGCTGCTGGCCAACGGCCCCAGCCGTCAGGCTCTGGTGCCTTCTCCCCTCTATGTAGGCATGGAGAAGGGGATCCTGACCCGGTTCGAGGAGCTCACCCGCACCCCTGCCGAGGTGCAGGACAGCCTCATCAGCGTGCTCAGCGACAAGGTGCTGAACATCCCCGAGCTGGGGGACGAGGGACTGCTCTTCGCCCGGCCCGGCTTCAACGTCATCGGCACCGCCAACACCCGGGACAAGGGGGTCAACGAGATGTCCAGCGCCCTCAAGCGCCGGTTCAACTTTGAGACCGTCCAGCCCGTGCGGGACGTGGCCCTGGAGAAACAGATCATCCTCAACGAGGTGGGGGCCCTGGCCGACGCCGCCGGGATCACCCAGCCCCTGGACCAGGAGGCCGCCGAGCTGCTGGCCACCACCTACCACGAGCTGCGGGAGGGGGTCTCCGCCGAGGGGCAGCGGCTGGAAAAGCCCGCCGCGGTCATGAGCACCGCCGAGGCCATCTCGGTCTACTACCAGACCATGATGACCGCCTGGTACTACGGCGACGGCCGCATGGACGAGGGGTGCCTGGTGGAAAATCTGGTGGGCGCGGTGGCCAAGGAGTCCCATGAGGACATGGACAAGCTGGCCAGCTATTTTTCCACCGTGGTACGGGAGAAAGCACGACGGGAGGGCGGGGCATGGACGCGCTACTATCAGGCGAGAGGACAGCTGAAGTAATTCCCTTTTCCCTGGACGCGCCGGTGCTCTACTACCCGGTGCGCCACCACAGCCCCGTCTGCGCCCGGCACCTGGAGCAGGTGATCGCCCGCTACGATCCCCAGTGTATCCTGGTGGAGGGGCCGGAAAACGCCAACGACCTGCTCCCGGTGCTCACTCACCCGGACACCCGGGCCCCGGTGGCCCTCTACTACGCCTACCGGGACGAGGGGCGGCTGCTGTCCGAGGGCGACGGGGAGCCGGAGCAGTTCTGCTGCTACTACCCCTTTCTGGACCACTCCCCCGAGCTGGTGGCCCTGCGGGCGGCGGCGGAGCGGGGCATCCCCGGCCGGTTCATCGACCTGGGCTACGCCGAGATCCTGTTGGCCACCCAGGCCGCCCGGGGCCTGCGCACCGAGGCGGAAAAGCAGAACTACGCCAGCGACCGCTATCTGGCGTCCAACCGGTTCCAGCAGCGGCTGTGCGAAAAGGCGGGCCTGCGGAGCTTTGAGGAATTCTGGGAGAAATACTTTGAGACGGCGGGCCTGAGTCTCAGCGACGAGGCCTTTGTCCGGCAGATGAATACCTACTGCCTTCTTTCAAGGCAGAACACCCCGGAGGTGGAGCTGCGGGAGGACGGCTGCCTGGCCCGGGAGGCCCACATGGCCCGCCGGATCCAGGAGGCCGCCGGGCAGTACCGGCGGGTGCTGGTGGTGGCGGGCGGCTTTCACATCTGGGGCCTGCTCCACCCAGACCCCAGCCACCTTCCGGTCCGGACCCTGCCCGCCGGAGCCCAGCCGGTCTACCCCATGCGGTACACCATGCCGGCGGCCGACACCCTCTCCGGCTACGCCAGCGGTATGCCCGCCCCCGGCTTCTACGCCCAGGTGTGGCAGGCCCTCCACAGCGAGCAGCCGGAGCGGGCCTGGAGCGACGTGGTGCTGGACTACCTGGTCCGGACCGGCCGCAGGCTGCGGCGGGACGGGGACACCATCTCCGCCTTTGACGAGACCTGCGCCTTCCAGCAGGCTCAGCTGCTGGCCCAGCTGCGAGAGAAGCCGGAGCCCGGCCTCTACGAGCTGCGGGACGCGGTTCTGAGCAGCTTTGTCAAGGGAGAGGCCAGCCTATCCGGGGTGGGGCCCCTGCGGGTGCTGGGAGAGCTGACCACCGGGCAGGCCGTGGGCCAGCTGTGCGACGGGGCGCTGATTCCCCCGCTGGCCACCGACTTTGATAAAAAATGCGCCTCTTTCCGGCTGCTGCGCAACGCCGCCTCCGCCCAGGAGATTACCCTGTCCATTTTCTCCCAGAGCAAGCACCGGGCCGCCAGCCGGTTTTTCCACCAGACCGTTTTTCTGGAGTGCGGCTTTGCCCGGCGGACCAAGGGACCGGACCTGCTGCACGGCCGGGACCGGAACCTGATCCGGGAGAGCTGGACCTACCGCTGGACGACCGCGGTGGACGTGGCTCTCATCGAGCACGCGGTATCCGGGGCCACCATGGAGGAGGCCTGTGCCACCGAGCTGCGGCAGAAGATGGCCGTGGCGGCCAAAGCCCAGCAGGGGGCCCAGTTGCTGCTGGATGGCTTTCTGATGGGCATAGGGGACGTGGCCGACGAGCTGGGCGAGGCCATGGACCGGCTGCTGCTGGCCGACGGCGACTTCACCTCCCTGTGCCAGGCCTGCGCCTGCCTCAGCACCCTGGAGGAGTGGCAGACCCAGTACGGCGAGCAGGGCAGCTACGACTACCCCGCCCTGCTGCGCCGCTGCTTTACCCGGGTGCTGCAGCTGCTGCCCGGCATGAACACGGTGGACGACCATGGGGTGTTGGGGGTGCAGCAGGCCTGCATCCTGCTCTACCAGGTCACCGGCCGGGCGGCCTTTTCCGCCCTGCGGCGGCCGCTGACGGAGGCCTTTGGGCGTCTGGTGAGACGGGACCCCATCCACCCCGCCCTCCACGGGGCGGTGCTGGGGCTGCTCTACGGCAGCGACCCGGCATGGAAAACATCCATCGACCGGGCCATACAGGGCTACCTGCGGGGCACCCGGAACATGATGCTCCGGTCGGCCGCCTTCCTGCAGGGGCTGTTCTGCACCGCCAGGGACCTGCTGCTGGTGGACCGGGATTTCCTGGGACACATCGACGCGCTGCTGGTGTCCCTGGACGAGGCGGATTTTACCGCCCTGCTGCCCGAGCTGCGGCTGGCCTTCAGCTATTTCGTGCCCATGGAGACCGACCGCATCGCCCGGCTGGCGGCGGAGCTCCACGGGGCCAGAACTATCAACCTGCACCGGGCGGGTGTGGACGCTGCCGCATACGCCCGGGCGGAGCAGGTGGACGCCTGGGCCGCCGCCCGGCTGGACGCATTTGGCGAGGAAGGAGATGAGGGCTGATGCTGACCGATGGCGCCGCTTTAAACCGCTGGCGGCTGATCCTGGGCGAAAACGCCGGGCAGCAGCTCAGCCTGAATGACGGCCGGCTGATGCGCATGGACCGGGCGCTGGAGTTTCTCTACGGACGGGAGGCGGGCCAGGACGTGCGGGAGCGGGACCCCCAGGGGGGACACGAGGCCAGCCAGCTGACGGTGGCCCAGTGGCTCAATGAGGTACGGGTGCTCTTTCCCCAGGAGACGGCGGAGGTCCTCCAGCGGCACGCCCTGGACCGCTACCAGCTCACCGAGCTGCTCACCGACCGGGAGATTCTGGAGAAGATGGAGCCCAACCAGGCCCTGCTGGAGACCGTCCTGAGCCTGAAACACATGATGAAGGGCCCCGTCCTGGACGCCGCCCGCCGGGTGGTGGCCCGGGTGGTGGCCCAGCTGATGGAGAAGATGCAGAACGACGTGCGCCGCTCGGCCCTGGGCAAGCTGGACCGCACCAGCCGGAGCAGCGTGCGCTCCCTGCGCAACCTGGACATACAGCGCACCATCCGGAAAAATCTGGCCCACTACGACCGGGAGAGCCGCCGGCTGATGCTGGAACAGGTGTACTTCAACGGCCGGATCAAGCGGTACAACCCCTGGCGGGTCATTCTGGCGGTGGACGAGAGCGGGTCCATGCTGTCCAGCGTGATCCACAGCGCGGTGATGGCGGGCATCTTTGCCAAGCTGCCCATGCTGGACACCCGCCTGGTGATCTTCGACACCGCCGTGGTGGACCTGAGCGGCTATGTGGATGACCCGGTGGAGGCCCTGATGAGCATTCAGCTGGGGGGCGGCACCGACATCGCCGGGGCCCTGCGCTACTGCGAGAGCCTGATCACCGCCCCCCACCGCACCATGGTGGTGCTGGTCAGCGACCTGTGCGAGGGCAACAGCCGGCACAACCTCTTCGGCGTCTGCCACGACATTCTGGAGAGCGGGGCCAAGCTCATTGCCCTCACCGCCCTGGACGAGAACGCCGCCCCCGCCTATGACCGGGCCACCGCCCAGGCCCTGGCCGGGCTGGGGGCCTACGTGGGGGCCATGACCCCGGCCAAACTGGCGGATTTCATGGCAAATGTAATGCGGGAGTGAAAGGGGGCGACGGTGCGTGCATCTGCCGGAGCCATTGGCCGCCGCGCTGGCCGCGGCCGATGAAAACTATCTGATCGGGCTGTGCAACAAGGGCACGGTAAACCGGGCGAAAAAAGACCTGGCGGCCCTGGACGGCCCGGAGGTCCAGGAAACAGAGGACGGCGTGGAGGTCCGGGTGGGGGACGCCCTCTGTCTCATCAAAGCCCCCCTGGGGGAGAGCCGCTGCTCCTGCCCCAGCAGCGGCATCTGCCGCCACCGGATCACCGCCATGCTGTGGCTGCAGGGACAGCTGGCCGCCCCGGCGGAGGAAGCCCCCGCGGAGGCGGAGCCGCCCCAAAAGCCGGACTTCGCCCAGCTGCGGGCCTACCCCACCGAAAAGCTGGCCAAACAGCTGGGGACCAAGCGGCTGTCCGCTATTCTGTTCCGCCACAGGAGCGGGACCGGGCCTGTTCTGGAGGAGACCTCGGTGGTCACGGCGGAGATGCCCTGGCTGCCCGCCACGGTGCGCCTTCTGGAGCCCCTGGAGCACAGCACCTGTACCTGCCACAGCAAGACCTTCTGCCTCCACAAGGCGGAGGCTCTGCTCTACTGGCAGCTGGCCCAGGGGCTGGCCGACCCAGAGACCCTGGAGGCCGCCGCCCCGCCGGAGGAGGCGCTGGATCTGGAGCGGCTGCAGGGGGTGTGCCGGGCGGTGCAGGAGACCCTGACCGCCCACATGGTCACCGGCCTGAGCCGGCTCTCCCCCTCCGTGCAGGAGACCACGGAGCGGATGGCGGCCCTGTGCCACACGGCCCGGCTGCCTGAGCTGGAGCGGGCCCTCCGGTCCCTCCACGGGGAGTACGTCGCCTATTTCGCCCGCTCGGCCGCCTACCGGGACGACGCCCTGCTGGCCCGGCTCTCCAGGGCCTTCCGGCTGGCCCAGGCCCTGGAGACCGCCGACGAAAAGACCGCCGCCCGGCTGGCCGGCGTCTTTCGGGAGGACTACCTGCCGGTGGGGCGGCTGGAGCTGTACCTGCTGGGCCTGCGGGCCTTTTCCGGGCGGAGCGGCTATGCGGGTACCATCTATTATTTCTGGGAGGGGTCGGCCCGCAGGTTTTACACCTTCTCCGACCTCCGCCCCACCTTTTATGAGGGGGCAGCCCGCCGGAGAGGGGACGCCGCCCCCTGGGGGATGCCCTGCACCCTGCGGCAGGCCAAGGGCTGCGCCCTGGAGCTGACGGGGGCCAAGGCCACCCGGTCCGGCGGCCTGTCCTCCACCGAGCAGTGCAGCGGGGTGCTGCTGGGCCACCGGGAGCCGGGCCAGGCCTTTCCCTGGGAGGAGGTCTACACCGACTTCTCCCGTCTGCTGGCGGAGCGGAGCATCCCCCACGCCCCGGAGGCGGAGCGGCTGGCCGTTCTCCAACCCAGCCGGTGCGAAGCGCAGGAATACGACCAGGTGCGCCAGGTGTTCTCCCTGCGGCTGCTGGACGGGGCGGGCCGGGACATCTGGCTGGAGGTAAGCTACAAGCAGGAGGCCACCAAGCTGATGGAGCGGATGGAGGCGCTGGTCCAACAGCTTCAGAGCCGCCCCTTCCTCCGCCCGGTGTTTTTCGGTATCCTCTACCGGGAGGGCGACAGGCTCAAGCTCTCCCCCATCGAAGCATTCACCCACTGGGAGGAGACACCATGACAGAACTGATACAGGAGGTCCAGCTGGCCCTCACTGAGCTGCTGCAATCCGGGCTGGACACCGGCGGCCCGGCCGCTGCGCCCCGGCTCCACGCCCTGGCCGCCCGATGCGAGGAGCTGGGCCTCCACACCGGCGCCTCCCTGCTGACCCAGGCGGAGGAGGCTCTGGCCGCCCGGGCCCACACCATGGAAAAGGACGACCTGCCTCTGGCGGCGCTCCTCTGCCGCACCGCCCGCTATCTGGAGCTGTGCCGGGAGAAGCTGCAGGAGGAGTCCATCACCCTGCGCTGGCAGGCATTTGATTGCGAAACAGAGGGAGGTTACCCATGAAAGAGGAGCTGAAAAACCAGATCATTCACGACTTAGTGCGGGAGGCTTACACGGGAGCGGCTGAACTGCAGGCCTATCTCACCGACACCGGAAGTCTCAAAGACAGCGCCGCCCAGCTGGCCCCCGTCACCGTGGCCCGCTATGTCTACCCCATCTGCGCCGCGGAGCAGATGGCCGTCTACCGCCAGCACTTCGGCTGGGACGCATTCCTCTGCCGCTGCGCCGCAGCCATGGCCCTGGGGTTCCGCGGCCGGTGGATGTACAAGATGGTATATGAGGGCCTGGACTTTTCCGGCATTACGCAGGCCCTGCTGGAGACGGATCTTCCCTTACCCACCGTGCTGGACGTGCTGGCGGGGCTGTACGACAGCTATTACCCCCACCCCAACTGCCAGGGCGTCCAGGACGCCGCCTATCAGGCAGTAAACCGCCCCCGTTATCTGAAGGAGCTGTGTACCGCGGCCCTGGAGTCCCGGTCCTTTGGCCGGCAGATCGCCCTCTCCATTCTGGACGGCTTCACCGCCCTGCCCGGCCAGGCGGGGGAGCAGGCCAAGGCGGGGATTCTGGCCTGCACGGGCGATTCCTCCAAGCAGATCCATGATCTGCTGGTAACCCTTCTGGCGGGGCACCCCGACTGGGCCGGCGACTACGCCGCCCTGCTCAAGGGCAAGAAAACCGCCCAGCGGCTGCTGGCGGCGGAGGTGGCGGCCAGGCTGGGAAATACCCTCCGTCCGGAGCTGGAGGCGGCCCTGGCGGTGGAAAAGAGCGCCAAGGTGGCCGACGCCATCCGGGCCGCCCTGAATCAGAGGGCCGCGCCCGCTGGTGAAGAGGCTCCCGCCAACCTGGACGAGCTGGCCGACCGGATCCTGAAGGGCGGAAAAAAGCGGAAGCTCCAGTGGCTGCTGGACAGCCCTCTGCCCACCCTCCACCTGACAGAGGGGGGCACGGCAAGCGAGGACCGCCGGGACGCCCTGCTGATGTCCTACTGCGAGCTGGGCCGGATCGGCCGCAGCGAGACCGCCGCCCAGCTGGCCCAGGGGATCGACCAGAAGGACCTGGCCGCTCTGGCCTATGAGGTATATGAGCGCTGGATGGCCGCCGGAGCCCAGAACAAGACCAAGTGGGTGCTCCCCTTCGCGGCGGTATACGGCGGCCCGGCCATGATCCCCAAGCTGACCCACGCCATCGACGAATGGCCTCAGAACGCCCGGGGGGCCATCGCCTGCGACGCGGTGACCGCCCTGGCCCTCAGCGGCGATCCCACCGCCCTGCTGGCGGTGGATGGCATCGCCCGCAAGTTCAAATTCCGCCAGGTGAAGGCCGCGGCAGCAGCAGCCCTGGAGAACGCCGCCCAGGAGCTGGGCATTACCCTGGAGGAGCTGGCCGACCGGATGGTGCCCACCCTGGGCTTCTCCGCCGACGGCAAGCGCACCTTCGACTACGGCCCCCGCAGCTTTACGGTGCGCCTGACCCCCACCCTGGAGCTGGAGATCACCAGCGACAGCGGCAAGACCTTCAAAACCCTGCCCGTCCCCGGCAAGACCGACGACCCGGCCAAGGCCACCGCCGCCCACAGCGACTTCAAGGCCATGAAGAAGCAGATCCGCACCGCCGCCGCCGCCCAGAAGGCCCGGCTGGAGGAGGCATTCTCGGTGCTGCGCTGCTGGACGGGCGACAGCTGGCGGGCCCTGTTTGTCCACAACCCCATCATGCACCAGTTCGCCATAAGCCTGATCTGGGGCGTGTATCAGGACGGCCGGCTCCAGACCACCTTTCGCTACATGGAGGACGGCTCCCTCAACACTGTGGATGAGGAGGAGTACCAGCTTCCCGACCATGCCCGCATCGGCCTGGCCCATCCGGTGGAGTTGGACCAGGAGACCCTGGAGGGCTGGAAGCAGCAGCTGGAGGACTACGAGATCACCCAGAGCATCCAGCAGCTGGACCGCCCGGTCTTTTGCCCGGAGCCTGGTACGGAGCAAAACCACAGTCTGGAGCGCTTTGGCGGAAAAAGGCTCAACAATCTGACCCTTTTGAGCAAATTGAAAAGCCTGGGCTGGTACCGGGGCAGCGTGGACGGCGGGTACTACGACACCTTTTACCGGGAGGACCCCACCCTGGGCCTGGGGGTGGAGCTGAACTTCTCCGGCGGCATGGTGGGAGACGACCGCTATAACACCGTCACGGTATATGACGCGGTATTTTACCGGCCGGATACCACCGAGCAGGACGACTGCTGCGGCGATGACGAAGAGGAACACAGCTTGGAGCTGGGGGAGGTCCCTGCCCGCTATTACAGCGAGGTGGTCTACCAGCTGGAGCGGGCCACCGCCTACAGCTTCGAAACCGACCCCGACTGGAAGGCACACCGATAACAGAGGAGGCAACGTATGAGTTTTTCGCTATTTTCCAACAAAAAAGAGGATTTGAAGCGCCGGATCATCGACGATCTGGTCCGGCACACCGCCACCGGAAAGAGAGAACTGGAGGCCTACCTTACCGACACAGGCAGTCTGGCGGACAGCCTGGTCCAGCTGGCCCCCACCTCCTCCAACCGCTATGTCTATCCCCACCAGGGAGCGAGATGGCTGCGGGAATACCGGAACAGCACCGTCTGGGACGAATTTACCTGCCGCTGTGTCCTGGCTCTGTGGCGGGTGTTTCAGGGCAGCGGGATAACCGAGCTCGTTCACGGAGAGTCGGACATGTCCGGGCTAGCGGAGGCGCTGCTGGAACTGGACCTGCCCTTCCTCACGCTGTTGGACGTATTTAGCACAATCCACGACTCCTACTACCAGGAGCGGCACAAGGTCCTGGTCCGCAACGCCGTCTATAGGGTGGTAAACAAGCCGGCCTATCTGCCCAGGCTGTGCACCGCCGCCCAGGACGCCTGCCTGTACGGCCGGTTTGTGGCCCTCTCCGCCCTGGACGACCTGACCGCCCTGCCCGGCGAGGAGGGCGCCCTGGCCAAGGCGGAGCTTCTGGCCTGCACCGGGGAGTCCTCCAAGCAGGTCCAGAGGCTGCTGCTGACCATTCTGGCCTCCCACCCGGACTGGGCCGGCGACTACGCCGACCTGCTCAAGAGCAAAAAGGCCGCCCAGCGGCTGATGGCTGCGGAGGTGGCGGCCAAGCTGGGAGACGCCCTCCGGCCGCAGCTGGAGGAGGCTCTGGCGGTGGAAAAGAGCGCCAAGGTGGCCGACGCCATCCGGCTCGCCCTGGGTCAGGAGGCCCAGCCAGCCGGTGAAGAGGCTCCCGCCAGCCTCGACGAGCTGGCCGCCCGGGTGCTGAAGGGCGGAAAAAAGCGGAAGCTCCAGTGGCTGCTGGACCATCCCCTGCCCACCCTCCACCTGACAGAGGGGGGCGAGGTCAGCCAGGACCGCCGGGACGCCTTGATGGTGGCCTGCTGCGAGCTGGGCCGGATCGGCCGCAGCGAGACCGCCGCCCAGCTGGCCCAGGGAATCGACCAGAAAGACCTGGCCGCCCTGGCCAACGAGGTATACGAGCTCTGGCTGGCCGCCGGAGCCCAGAGCAAGACCAAGTGGGTGCTCCCCTTCGCGGCGGTGTACGGCGGCCCGGCCATGACCCCCAAGCTGAACCACGCCATCAACGAGTGGCCCCAGAACGCACGGGGGGCCATCGCCTGCGACGCGGTGACCGCCCTGGCCCTCAGCGACGACCCCGCCGCCCTGCTGATCGTGGACGCCATCTCCCGCAAGTTCAAGTTCCGCCAGGTGAAGGCCGCCGCCGGGGCCGCCCTGGACAACGCCGCCCAGGAGCTGGGCATCACCACCGAGGAGCTGGCCGACCGGATCGTGCCCACCCTGGGCTTCTCCGCCGACGGCAAGCGCACCTTCGACTACGGCCCCCGCAGCTTTACCGTGCGCCTGACCCCCACCCTGGAGCTGGAGATCACCAACGACAGCGGCAAGACGGTCAAAAATCTGCCCGCCCCCGGCAAGACCGACGACGAGGCCAAGGCCACCGCCGCCTACAACGACTTCAAGACCATGAAAAAGCAGATCCGCACCACCGTCACCTCCCAGAAGGCCCGGCTGGAGGCCGCCCTCTCGGCGCTGCGGTGCTGGACGGGCGACAGCTGGCAGGCCCTGTTTGTCCACAACCCCATTATGCACCAGTTCGCCATGAGCCTGATCTGGGGCATCTATGAGGACGGCGAGCTCCAGACCACCTTCCGCTACATGGAGGACGGCTCCTTCAACACCGTGGACGAGGAGGAGTACCAGCTGCCCGAGGGCGCCCGCATCGGCCTGGCCCATCCGGTGGAGCTGGATCAGGAGACCCTGGAGGGCTGGAAGCAGCAGCTGGAGGACTATGAGATCACCCAGAGCATCCAGCAGCTGGACCGCCCGGTCTTTCGCCTGGAGCCCGGCCTGGAGTCCTGCCGCAGTCTGGAGCGGTTCGGCGGAAAAATGCTCAACGGCCTGTCCCTCTCCGGCAAGCTGCAGGGCCTGGGCTGGTACCGGGGCAGTGTGCAGGACGCCGGCGGGTTTTACACCTTCTACCGGGAGGACCCCGCCCTGGGCATGGGGGTGGAGCTGAACTTCTCCGGCGCCTACGTGGGGGACGAGAACTCCACCGTGACGGTATACGACGCGGTATTTTACCGGGCGGGTACCGTGCAGCGGGGCAGCTACTGCTATGACGAGCCCAAGGAGGAGCATATCTTCACCCTGGGGGAGGTCCCCACCCGCTACTACAGCGAGGTGGTCTACCAGCTGGAGCGGGCCACCGCCTCCAGTACCGAGACCGACCCCGACTGGAAAAAGGAGTCCCGGTAGTCCCCCGCCTTGACCCTGCCGCCGCCCTATACTATAATGAGGACAATCCTCGGGTCCGGCGGAGGTTCCGGGCCCATGTCTCAACTTTGTCCGCAGCGCGGCATGAAATGGAGTGATGCTTTGTGGTACCCACACAGGTATGGTCCGTCTATTGGAGCGCCACCGGAAACACCCGGCAGACGGCGGAGGTGATCGGCGGGACGCTGGCCCAGGCCCTGGGCTGCCCCTGGAAGGCCCTGGACTTCACCCTGCCCGCCGCCCGCACCGGGCCGCTGTCCTTCCAGCCGGGAGACGTGGTGGTGTTCGCCATGCCCACCTACGCCGGAAAGCTGCCCAACAAGCTGCTGCCCTATGTCCAGGAGCAGACCGCGGGCAACGGGGCCCTGGCGGTGCCGGTGGTAACCTTCGGCAACCGCAGCTTTGACAACTCCCTGGCGGAGCTGCGGGCCGTCCTCACTCAAAACGGCTTCCATCCCGTGGCCGCCGGAGCCTTTGTGGGGCGGCACGCCTTTACCGACGACCTGGCCCCCGGCCGCCCCAGCCAGGCGGATCAGGAGGAGATGCGGGCCTTCGCCCGGCAGGTGGCCGACAAAGTGACCCAGGCCCAGCAGATTCCCCCCTCCCCCGCCGTCCCCGGCGACAGCGACGCCCCCTACTACGTCCCCAAGGGGGTGGACGGGGCCCCGGCCAAATTCCTGAAGGCCAAGCCCCAGACCGACCCTGCCAAATGCACCAACTGCGGCGCCTGCGCCCAATCCTGCCCCATGGGGGCCATCGACCCGGAAAACGTGGCGGAGACCCCCGGCACCTGCATCAAGTGCCAGCGGTGCATCCGCCTGTGCCCCACCGGGGCCAAGTATTTTGACGACCCCGCCTTTCTCTCCCACGTGGAGATGCTGCGGCAGAACTTTACCTCTCGGAACGAAAACCAGACCTTCCTATAACGGCCAGCCGGGCGGCGGGAACAGCATCCCGCCGCCCGGCTTTTTTTCCCTTTGGTGAAACATTTGCCCCCGCTGCGGTGTTGGAATAAGTAGAAAGGAAGGTGAATGGGGATAGACACGCAAACGATGGAACAGACCTTCGCCCAATACGGCAGAACCATCTACCGCCTGGCCCTGCAATACACCCGCCAGCCCCCAGACGCGGAGGACGTGCTTCAGGAGGTGCTGCTGGAGCGCTGCCGCAGAACGGAGCCCTTCCAGTCACCGGAGCACGAGCGGCGGTGGCTGCTGCGGGTGACGGTAAACAAGAGCCGGAATCTGCTGCGGACGGTCCGGCGGCGGCCCACGGTGCCTCTGGACGAGGCTCTGGCGGAGTATGCTCCGGCGGAGCCGTCCTACCGGGCGCTGTACGAGGCGGTATTATCCCTCCCCCGGGATTACCGGCTGACGGTGGACCTCTACTACTACGAGGGGTACGCCACCGGGGAGATCGCGGCCCTGCTGGGGGCCAGGGAGGCCACGGTACGCACCTGGCTGCGCCGGGCCAGGCTGAAATTAAAAGAGCTGTTAAAGGAGGAATGGGACGATGACCAACCGTGAACGCTATCAGGCGGCCTTTGCCGGGGTGCGTCCCCCGGCAGACACCGTTCAGCAGGCCCTGGAGCGGCAGAATACCCCCGCCCGGCCCCGCCGCCGGCGGCTGGGCCGGACGCTCCTGGCGGTGGCGGCGGCAGTGGCCCTTCTTACCCTCACCGTCAGCGCCGAGGTAACCGCCGGAACGGTGAGCAACCTGCTGGCCCCCCTGTACGGCGGGGCCCAGACCGAGCTGGTGGACAGCATCGGTTATCCGGTGGACGCCTCGGTCACCGTCAACGGCTACACCCTCACCGCCGAGGCGGTGATCGGCGACCAGTACAACGTGGCGATGGTATACACCCTCACCCGGGAGGATGGGGAGCCCATCCCCCAGGGGGCCTATTTCCAGGACAGCGAAAACAGCCTCCACCGGGGGAGCGGCGGCGGTTCTGTGGAGTATGTGCGGGAGGGTCTGCCCGACAACCAGATACAGCTGGTGGAAACCTGGACGGGGAGCGGCACCCTGCCCTTCCTGCGCAACATCCAGGTGGTCTTTCGTGATCTGACCACCTATCAGGAGGGAGAAGAGCCCACCCTGCTGGCGGAGGGAGAGTGGGAGCTGAAATATACCGCCCGATACCGGGACACTACGGTATCCGTTCCGGTGGATAACCTCACCGTCACCGGCACCCAGGGGAAAACCTACCAGATTCGCAAAATACAGCTCTCCCCCCTGGGGATACACATGGACATCATTGCCCCCAACGATCTCACCAAGCCGGGGGAACCCCCGGAGCATGCCATGAGGCTGCTGGACGACTTCACCGTCTCCCTCCAGCTCTCCGACGGCACCGTCCTGCCCGTGGGCGACGCCAACCGGGGGGGCAGCGGCAGCGCTGACGACGAGACCATCAAGGCCCACTACGGGGCCCTCTTTGACCAGCCCATCCCCCTGGAGGACATCTCCGCTCTGATCATCTGCGGCACCCAGGTGCCGGTGGACGCCGGCTGAACTTCCCATAGATACAAAAGCCCGGCGGGGAGCCATGCTCCCCGCCGGGCTTTGTCCGTTTTACTCAGGGCTCCAGCTTGTCGATCCGCCGCTGGTGGCGGCCGCCCTCAAACTCGGTGTTGAGGAAGGCGTCCAGGATCTTGTCCGCCATGTTGTTGCCGATGAGGCCGCCCCCCATGGCCAGCATATTGGCGTTGTTGTGCCGCCGGGTCATCTCGGCGGACAGGGGCTCGCTGCACAGGGCGCAGCGGATCCCCTTCACCTTGTTGGCGGCGATGGAGATGCCGATGCCGGTGGTGCAGACCACAATGCCCCGGTCACATTCCCCGGAGGCCACCGCCTCCGCCGCCGCCCGGCCGAAGTCGGGGTAGTCGCAGCTCTCGGACGTGTAGCAGCCGTAGTCCTTGTAGGCCAGGCCGTGGGCGTCCAGATACTTCATCACGTGCTGTTTGAGGGCCAGCCCTCCGTGGTCGGAACCCAACGCGATCATAACAAAACTCCTCCTCTTATAGCTTGTGGAACACAGGCTTTCGCTTGTCATAGGTACAGACATACCGGAAGGAACAGCCGGCGATCAGCTCCATGGCCTCCCGGATCCCCTTGCCCACGCCGCCAGGGATGTGGGCGTCGGAGCCCACGGTGAGAATTTCGCCGCCGCAGTCCCGGTAGAGCTCCAGAATGGGCTTCCACTCCGCTACGGTGCGGCCCCGGTAGGTGTTGACCTCCATGCCCCGGCCGTTCTCCACGGCGGTGCGCAGAATGGCCCGGATGCGGTCATAATACCCCTCCAGAGATACCGGCGCCTCCATATACCGCAGGGGATATATGATGTGGGCCAGCACGTCGTAACAGGGGGTTGCCGCCAGGATGGCCATGGAGGCGAAGTAGTCGTCCAGGGCGGCGTAGCAGGCGGCGGAATCGGGGTAGGGCACATAGTAGAAGTCCACCCCCCCTTTTTCCGGGCTCTGATTGTGGACGGAGCCCAGCACAAAGTCCAGCTCCGGCTGGCTCACAATGGTCTGGGCGGCGGCGGGGTTCAGGTGGCCCATGCCCAGCTCCAGCCCCAGCTTCAGGGTGAGGCCGGAGGAAAATTGGGCGGCCGCCGCCTGGTACTGGGCCACGGCGGGGGGCCAGTCGTAGCGCTCCACCGGCTCTCCCTGGAGGGTCAGCAGATCACAGTGGTCGGTGACGCACAGCTCGTCCAGCCCGGCCTCCACCGCCGCCTGGGCTATCTGCTCCAGGGGGGCGCTGCTGTCGGGGGAGAGCTGGCTGTGGGTATGGTAATCAGAACAGTACATAAACAACGCTCCTTTAGAAAGGCCAGGATGGGAACCACCGGAGCACACAGGTGCCATACCAGGTGGGATAGGTGATCCCCACCAGCACCGGATAGAACAGGGCGTACAGCGCCACGGCGCCGCCGGTGACGGCGTACATGGCCGGTTTCCAGCGGACCAGCTCCTCCTTTTGGGCCAGGGTGTGGAACACATAGCACAGGGCCAGCACCAGGAAGAGCACCGAGGGGAAGTAGTGATAGGCGAAGGTGATCCGGCCGATGAAGAGCCAGGGCACCAGCTGGGCCAGGTAGCCGATGAAGATAAACAGCGCCCTGCCGCTGCGGCGGACGATGCCGTGGAACCCGCAGGCCACCACCGCCAGCAGGCCCCCCCAGCACACCACCGGGTTGACGAAGGCGGCGAAGCGGGTGGTCTCTCCGGCCACCGAGTTGTCCATATAGTAGAGGATGGGCCGGATATCCAGCAGCCACTGATACCAGCGGGAGGAGTAGGGGTGGGTGTCGGTGACCCCCTGGTGGTAGGAGAGCATATACTTCTGGTTCTCCCACACCTCATGGAGCAGATTGCGCAGGGACACCTCCCCGGAGGCGGCGGCGTAGGGCAGATAGGACAGAATATAGATCACCGCCGGAATGAGGGCGAACACCAGCACCGAGAAGGCCAGGGTTTTCACCGTCCAGCCCACCCGCTCGTGGCGGCTCTCCTCCGGCCACTGGCGCAGCTTCAGCGCCAAGCCCAGGAAATAGAGCACCACCAGACCGGTGCAGCCGTAGATCACCGTCCACTTGGAGGCCGCCCCGATGCCCCAGAACAGCCCGGAGAGGAACAGGGGCAGGGCGCAGGTCTTGAAGGAGGTCCCGGCGGGGAGAGCCAGCCAGCGGTACATGAACCAGTACATGAGCAGGATAAAGAAGAAGGCGTAGGTGTCGATGGTGGCCAGCCTTGTCTGGGTCAGGTGCATGAAGTCGGCGGCCAGCAGAATGGTGCCGCAGGTGGCGATGGAGGTGCGGCCGAACAGTTTTTTCAGAAACACATACAGCAGCGGCAGCATCCCCACCCCGAACAGCGTGCCCATAAACCGCCAGCCGAAGGGGGTCATGCCGAACAGCCGGATGCCGATGCTCATAATCAGCTTGCCCAGAGGCGGATGGGTCACCTCATAGGGATAGATCCCACGGATGTGCTCGTAGGCGGTGCGGGGGTGGTAAATCTCGTCAAAATAGGCGCTGTTCATATAGGTGCTGGTCTCTGGCACCAGCTCCTGCTCGTCAAAGAGGGGATTGGTGTCGTCGCTGAGGTCAATGACGTTCCCCTCCATATCGAAAAAGGCCAGCTCGTCCAGCTCCAGCAGGCCCTTGTTGGCCTGGCCAGTAATCCGCAGATAGCGGATGTACTGGGGGTTGTCGATCACCACCTCGTTCCACTTGAACAGCTGGTTGTAGTTCTGGGTCACGGCATAGCTGGCGCCGTACCCCTCCGGGTCCGCCCAGTAGTAGCCTGTGATCTTGTCGGCGTCCTCCGGGTCGTCCTTCCGCTGCCACAGGGAAAGCCACTCCACCCCGTCGGTGGAAATCTCAATCTGATACTTGCCGGTGCCCAGGCCGCAGAAATACCAGATTTTAGACACCTGCACCTCCTCCGGCAGCACGAAGGTCTGGGCCTTCCCGTCCCCGAAGTCCCGGTAGCTCTGAGGGGCCTCCAGGTCGCCCAGGTGGGCAAAGGCGGTGACGGCGTAGACGGCGGTAATGATCAGCGCCGCAATGGCGTCCCGCTTCACCATAGGATGGCAGGGAGCGGAAAAGGAGAGCCGCCGCTTCACCGGCGCCGGATCCAGCTGCTGGGCCAGCGGGGTGCGCTGGGTCTGGACATACCAGGCGAAAAAGTAGAACAGGGCCGCCGCGGTGAGGACGGGAAACAGATAGACGATATATTGGATGGGACCCACGGGGAACAACACCTCCAGGTCAAAGAAAAAATAAGAGGATGAGCCTGCACTCATCCTCTTATTTTATTTCTTCTTCTTCTTTTTGTCAAAGAAAGATTTTACGCTGTCCACCGGGCCCGGTTGAATCTCGCCCATGGCTTCGCCATAGGCACGCAACGCCTCCTTTTGCTCGTGGGTCAGGCTGGTGGGGACCTGTACGTTTACCGTGACGTACTGGTCGCCCCGGCCCCGGCCGTTGACGCTGGGAATGCCCTTGCCCCGCAGCCGGAAGGTGGTGCCGGGCTGGGTGCCGGCGGGCAGGTTCCACTTCACCTTGCCGTCGATGGTGGGGATCTCCAGCTCCGCCCCCAGGGTGGCCTGGAGGAAGGTGACGGGGTGGTCCAGGTACACCGATGTACCCTCCCGCTTGAAGAAGGCGTGGGGCCGGACGGTGACGCTGATAAGCAGGTCGCCGGCGGGTCCGCCGTTGCGGCCCGCGCCGCCCTGGCCCCGGAGGGACACCGCCTGGCCGTTGTCGATGCCGGCGGGGATGTTGACGGTGATCTTCCGCTGCTTCCGGGTGGTGCCGGTACCGCCGCAGGATTTACAGGGCTGGTGGATGATCTTCCCCTTGCCGTTGCACTTGGGGCAGGTAGTGGTGGTGGCGAAGGTGAAGGCCCCGCCGCCCCGCTGGATGCGGATGGTGCCGCTGCCATGGCAGTCGGGGCACACCTCGGCGGTGGTGCCGGGGGCGCAGCCGGTGCCGTGACAGTCCTCACAGGTTTCGGTGCGGTTGAGGACGATCTCCTTCTCACAGCCGAAGGCGGCCTCCTCAAAGGTGATGGTGACCGCGGCCCGGAGGGTCTCCCCCTTCATGGGGCCGGTACGCTGGCGGCTGGAGCCGCCGCCAAACCCGCCGCCGAAGAAGGACCCGAAAATGTCGCCCAGGTCGATGTCGCCCATATCAAAGCCGAATCCGCCGCCGCCGTTGAACCCGCCGGCGCCGAAGTTGGGATCCACCCCCGCATGGCCGAACTGGTCGTACTTGGCCCGCTTTTCCTTGTCGGACAGCACCTCGTAGGCCTCGTTGACCTCCTTGAACTTGGCCTCGGCGGTCTTGTCGCCGGGGTTCAGGTCCGGGTGGTATTTTTTGGCCAGCTTGCGGTAGGCCTTTTTCAGCTCGTCGTCAGAGACCCCCTTGGATACCCCAAGGACCTCATAGTAATCTCGTTTCTGTTCAGGCATTGGTGTTCACCTCTCTTACGCGGAAAGTGGCGGGGGCAAGCCCCCGCCGCTCTGCTCCGGCTATTACTTATTGTCGTCGTCCACGACCTGATAGTCGGCGTCCACCACGTTGGGGTCGGTGTTGGTCCCGCCGGCCTGGCCGCCGAAGTCGGCGCCGCCCATGTCGGGACCGGCCTGACCGGCCTGGCCGCTCTGCTGGTACATCTTCTCAGCCACGGGGTAGAAAGCCTTGGTGGCCTCCTCGGTGGCGGCCTTGATGGCCTCGATGTCGGTGCCCTTCAGGGCGTCCTTCAGCTTGTTCAGGGCCGCTTCCACATTGGCCTTGTCACTGGCGTCGATCTTGTCCTTGGCGTCCTCCAAAGCCTTCTCGGTCTGGTAGACCACCTGGTCGGCCTGGTTGCGGACGTCCACTTCCTCCTTGCGCTTGGCGTCCTCGGCGGCAAACTGCTCGGCCTCCTTGACGGCCTTGTCGATGTCCTCCTTGGACATGTTGGTGGAGGAGGTGATGGTGATGTGCTGCTCCTTGCCGGTGCCCAGATCCTTGGCGGACACGTTCACGATGCCGTTGGCGTCGATGTCGAAGGTGACCTCGATCTGAGGCACGCCCCGGCGGGCGGGAGCGATGCCGTCCAGGTTGAACCGGCCCAGGGTCTTGTTGTACTGGGCCATCTCACGCTCGCCCTGGAGCACGTGGACCTCCACGGAGGTCTGGTTGTCGGCGGCGGTGGTGAAGATCTGGCTCTTCTTCACGGGGATGGTGGTGTTGCGCTCGATGAGCTTGGTCATCACGCCGCCCATGGTCTCAATGCCCAGGGACAGGGGGGTGACGTCCAGCAGCAGCAGGCCCTTCACGTCGCCGGTGAACACGCCGCCCTGCATGGCCGCGCCGATGGCCACGCACTCGTCGGGGTTGATGCCCTTGAAGCCCTCCTTGCCGGTGAGCTTCTTCACCATGTCCTGCACGGCGGGGATCCGGCTGGAGCCGCCCACCAGCAGCACCTTGGACAGGTCGCCGGAGCCCAGGCCGGCGTCGCTCATGGCCTGACGGACGGGGCCGGCGGTGGCCTCCACCAGAGAGGCGGTCAGCTGGTCGAACTTGGCCCGGGTCAGGGTCAGGTCCAGATGCTTGGGGCCGGTGGCGTCGGCGGTGATATAGGGCAGGTTGATGTTGG
>ERZ1643246.412-NODE-412-length-56285-cov-36.078339_pt1 | contig 56285 bp, 42 predicted proteins | sample MGYA00579265_ERZ1643246 | MGnify/ENA primary metagenome ERZ1643246 (study PRJEB29033, sample SAMEA4952261) | chicken gut metagenome | biome: Broiler Chicken; feature: Gastrointestinal Tract; material: Caecum | place: Ireland | collected 2018 | study: Broiler... | reverse complement strand
GCCCCGCACTATTATTCAGAAAGGGGAATTTCCATGACCGACCAGATAGCCTATAACCACTGCTGGGACCAACACCTACCGCATAAAAATGATCGATGTCAGTCATCGTTTCGACAACATCTTTGGCCTTTTCAATTGGAATCGCACCGGAATCGTCCCGACTACCGTTGCCATAATGTGTCGGGTCACCATCAGAGATAAACACGACGATTTTGATTGCGCCCTCGCGCGCACCATTTTCTAATAACGATTTTGCAGAGTTTAAGCCAGCCTCATAGTTTGTACCTTCGTTGTATCCTGCATCAATAGGCAAGGAATTCAGTAGTACGGTAGGTTCGTCTGTCCAGTCCATTGAATCCATGCTTCGGGTACCAAATTTTGCCAAAGCAAATCGTGCATCAATCTTATCATTTAGCGTCAGGCTCTCAGACATGGTTCGAATCGCCTCAGAAGCCAATCTGATGCGCTTTTTCGATATTGCCGCATCGGTATCGCCATTTAACCCATAATCCATACTGGACGACATATCCAAGACGTAAACCACATCTACTTCCGCTTTGCTTTCTTCACTACCAACCGAGCCAACGACATTAAGGCCCAATTTATACGTTCCATCGTCATTCGCCGTGACATATTTTTCATGGGCCAATGTAGATGGTACACCCGGCTCTCCTGAGCCTGTTTCATCTTTCTTGTAAACAAAACGGATTTGGTTATTTCCTACTTCATGTTCCTCGCCATTGTAATAAGCATAGTATTCCTTATCCAGAGCATTTCTATTGACACTAACATATTCAACTTCATATGTTTGACCGTCATCTGTAATTTCGGCATGGTGATAATCGTAACCCTTAAATACCGGCGCAATATCTTTTGTATACAGCACATTGCTTCCGCCAACTAAATTCCACGTAAATACTTTTTGGAAATCAACCGTTCCTATCTCCTGACCCGCTTCATTGACGCAAAGCGTGTTCAATTTGTAGTTAATTATTCCGCCCAAAGTGCCTTCGCCTTGCCATGTAATGACAAAGCTCGAGAACCCATCCACCTCAAACTCGGCCTTGACCTCGGCGTCGGCGGGCAGGGCGGCAGCGTCCTCCTCCAGTGAGAGGGCGGCGGCGCCGGTCTCAACCGTCACGGTGCCGTCGGTCTCGTCGGCCACGTCGGCCACGGTCTCAACGGTTTCGACCTCGCCGTCCGCGTCCTCGGCCAAGTGCTGCACCGCCAGGGTGGCGGGGTCGGCCTCAGCTGGGAGAAGGTCCGCGGGCATGCTGAAGCTGACCGACACCGGCTGCAGCGGCTCGGTCTTGGCGCCGTCAGCGCCTACAAACGAGATATCCAGTGCAACAAAGCCATCGTAATCCACATTGGCGGCGGCCAGCTCTTCAGCCACATCGGTAACAGCCTGGTCGGCCGCATCGTCCGCACTAGAACCGATCATCTCAGCGGTCAACTGCGCATCGGCGGGCAGAGAGCCTGCGGGCACATCCACCTTAACGGTGACGCCTGCGTCCTCGATGGTCTGCTCGGCCGTACGGGCCGGGTAGGCGGAGACGTCAGGGGTGGGGCTGGGCGCAGGCGACGCCGTGGCGGCGGTTTCAGGCGTGGCCGTCTCTGGCGTAGCCTGGTTCGCCCACACCGTGCTGACCATACTGCAGGCCATGCACAGCACCAGCAATGCACTGAGTACACGTTTTTTCATATTCGTTCAACTCCTCTTTTCCGGGTGGTTGGCCCGGACTGGCAGGACCGGGTTCGGATCTGTATTTGCAGCGTCTGCCGACGCCGTGGGTTTGCCGTGCGGCGGCCGCTTACGCCGGGCGGCCGCGGTCTGTGTCGGGGCCGGCCGGCCAGCCGACGGCGTCCTGTTCCATCTCCAGCAGCTGGTCGTACATCTGCTGTTTCAGGGCGGCCAGGCGCTGGTCCAGCGTCTGCTGGGTCGCCTTGTACAGGTTGCGCAGGCATCGGGGGTTGGCCTTTTCTTCCGGTACGCCGGCGCGGAGGCAAAGCTCCTGCATGCGGCGGAAGATGTTGGACCGGTTCCACACCTGGCCTGTCCGCGTGATGAACACCGGGCCGCGGTAGATGCCGGTCTCGGCCATGTAGTCCAGCAGCTCCTGCCGCAGGGCGGGCGGGCAGCGGAACGGGACGGGGCTGCCCCGGTAGTTCAGCGTGCCGCGGCCCTGGCGGACCAGCTCGGCCGTGACCTGGTCCAGGCATTGCAGCGGCACCCCGGTGGTGGCAAACAGCTTGATGAGCAGATACAGCCGGTGCTGGCCGCCGGTGCGGGCCGCACGCAGAAGTTTGAGATACTCGGTGCGGGAGAGGGCCGGCGGTTCGGGGCCGTCGTCGTCCCCGGTGCGGGGCTGGCGCTGGAGCAGGTCGGGCCGGCCGCACCAGCGGAAATAGTTGTTGGCAGCCGCCACCCGCACATTGACCGCCGTGCGCTTGTAGCTGCCCTGCAGCGTCTGCTGCCAGCGGTGCAAAAGCTCCGGCGTGGGGGCGCCGGTTTCCTGGCAGAAGCGCAGCAGCTCGTGCAGGCAGTTGCCGTAACAGCGCCGGGTGTCCGGGTTCCATTTGCTGCTCTGCTCGCTTTGCAGGAACGCCTGGATGGAATACCCTTGCAGTATTTCGTCGTTCACGTGTGCAGCCGCCCTCCTTTCAGCACGGTCCTGCGCCGGTTTTGGTACAGAAGCGGGGTTCTGTTCCTTTTATTAACCGAGGTTAATTCCGGGATAACGTCTTTTCGCACTTTTCCGCATTGTGGAACGCAAAAAGGGCATAGAAAAGCTGTTGGGCACCGGTTTCGATCTGCTGCCCAACTACTTTTCTGTGCCTGTTTTTAGCAGTTTCAACAAATATAAACGCTGTTACTTGCTTTTTATAGTTTTGTGTGGTAGTATTATTTCGTATTTGGAGGCTTCGAGCACAAAATTAAGATTTGTTTTGTGGTCGGCCTCCCCGTTTTCTATGTATAAAAGGAACAGAACCCCGCTTTCGTTAATTTTACAAGAGCAGGTGCATTTTATTGAGCAGGCGCTGGTGTTCCGCGCCCGATTCCATGATATAAATTCTTGTCGTCTCGATGCTGGAGTGGCCAAGCAGGTCCGCCAGCTTCGAGATATTTTTTTCGAGATCGTAGAACGTCCGGGCAAACAGGTGGCGCAGGTTGTGGGGGAATACCTTCTTCCACGCCACGTTGGCACGGCTGCACAGGGCTTTCAGCAGCTTCCAGACCGTGACCCGGCATAGAGGCTTGCCCTGCCGGGAGAGAAAAATTGGGCCGGTGTGGATATGATGTTTTTTGCACCAGCGGGTCAGCCGGTGGCAGAGCTCGGCGGGCAGCAAAATCTCGCGGCACTTGCCCTTGCAGCGGATGCCGGCTTTGTGCCGGCGGACGGCCTCCGCCGTGATAAACTGCAGTTCCGAGACGCGGATGCCGGTGGAGCAGATGGTCTCCAGCAGCAGCTGGCTGCGCTTGTTGCCCGTACTGCGGGCGGCGTTCAGCAGGCGGAAATACTCGGCGCGGGAGAGTTCCCGGCCGGGGTCGGCAAAAATTTTGCGCTGACGCTTTAAGGGCTTGGCCTTGCCGGCGGGGTTGCCGATGGATTCCTGGTAATCGTTGACGGCGGCCAGCATGGCGTTGACGGTGGCGGGGGTGTAGCCCCGCCGCACCAGGCTGTCCCGCCAGGCGGCGACGGTCTCGCGGTCGGGGATATCCCCCGCCCCGGTGTCGGCAAAAAAGCGGGCAAGGGCTTTGGTGTACTTCTGGATGGTGGCGGGGCTGTACTCCCGGTGGGTCAGCCAGGAGCGGTAGGCGGCAAGGTCTGTTTGGTGTTCCATGCAGGGACTCCCTTCCGATAGAATTTTGCATCGTCCCTTTTATTATGCCGCAAATGCCGCCGCAGGATGCCGCGGGCCGGGCATAAACAAGCAAAAAAGCCGCCGGGGGCGGTTTTGCAGCACGATCCCCCCCCCGCGGCTGCAAAGCGGGGGAAAATCCCCGATCCCGCCCCGGCCGGCCTGGGCAGGGCTGCTTTTGCCGGGGGTCGCCCCGCTTTCTCGGAACACATCCCCCATGGTCCGCAGGTCTCGGCAAGAGGGAGCGGCGCAAAAGCCGCAGCCTGCGCAGGCCCTGCCGCAGCCGCGTCTGCCAGAGCCGCCAAAAACAAAAAATCCCCGGCCGGGGCAGATCCCCGGCCAGGAGCTTCGCGGCTTTTGGGGGCCAAACGGCGCGGGCAAAGGCCCCCTGCTCTACGGCATCACCGGCGGGCGCCGGGGCATTCCCGCAAAAAAAGCAGCGGACGCCGCCCTGCGTGGCACTGCGTCCGCTGCTTTTTGTATGGTCGTACTTTTTTGGGTCGCCTTTGGCAAAGTCCGGGTCTGCGTCGTCCCCCCCCCCCGCCCTGCCGGAAAACGAGGCGCCCGGTGTTTCAGCCCCTTTGCCACGCCTGCCGGATGGTATCCAGCGCCGGGGCATGGCAGAAGGAATAGGCGCTGTCGTGGGCGGCGTCCAGCGGCCAGTCCCACAGGGCGGCGCCGCCGAACCAGGGGCGGCTTTGCACCGCGGCAAACAGCGCACGGTACCAGCGGTCCTGCTCGCCGTCGTCGGGTTCGCCCGCAAGCGTCCAGTCGTTGGGCACCCGGGCCGAACCTGCCACCCGCATGCAGCCGGCCTCGGCAAAAAAGAAGGGCTTGCCGTACCGGCGCACCACCGGCTCGATGCGGTCCAGCTGGCGGGGGATGTCGTCGATGGGATAATACCCGCTGGAGCAGACCGCGTCCAGCGCGTCCCAGAAGGGCACGTGCTCCTCGCCGTATTTGTCGCAGTTGTAGGTCAGCATGCCGGGGTAACGGCGGCGCACCGCGGCGATCAGGGCGCGCCAGTCGGCTTCGCGGCGCTCGGTCTGGGTCATCTCGCAGCCCAGGATCAGGCATTCCACCTCCGCCCCGGCGGCCAGGGCCGCAAAGTGCAGCTGGAAGGCCGTGTAGGCGGGGAACCAGTTGCGCCAGCCGGTCTCGCAGGGGACCTCGTGGTCAAAAAAGTCGATGCGCGCCCGCCAGGTGCCGTCCAGGCAGTTGACGGTGGGTTTCCAGAACACCCGCAGCCCGATCGAGCGGGCAAAGCGGGTCAGGTCCAGCAGCTCCCCGTCGCCGGTGGTGTGCTCCCCGGCAAAGTCGATGGCGTCGGCAAAGGGGCCTGCCTGCACCGCGCCGGGGCACAAAATAACGGCGTTTGCGCCGGTCAGCCGCTGCATGCGGCGCAGCTCGGCGCGGGCGGCGTCGCCGGCCAGCAGCCCCCGGCGGGAAAAAGGCGCAAAGTTGACCGCGCGCAGGTATTCCATAGCGTCAGCCCTCCGTTTTGATATAGCACAGATACCCCGGCAGGTCGCCGCGCAGGTCTGGCAGCGGCAGGCCCAGGGCCGCCAGCGCATCGCCGTCGGCGGCATCGTCGGCATGGCCGCCGGTGTACGCCGCGTGCAGCGCATAGCGGACGCCGGGCCGGGCAAAGGGAAGCAGCAGGCTGCGGCCGTCCAGCACGCGGCCGGCGGCAAACACCACCGCCTCGCTGCCGTCCGCCGCGGCGATGGCCCAGGCTGCGCCGCGGCCGTCCGGGGCGGCAAGGCGGTACAAATCGCCGCCCCGCAGCAGCGCGCCGTGGTCGCGGTAGAACTGCACATAGGGGTGCAGCGCCTTGATCTCGGCGTCGGTGTAAGCGGTCAGGTCCAGCTCAAAGCCGAACGTGCCGGTCAGCGCGGCGGCCATGCGGGCCTCCACGCTGGCGGTGCGGCCGGTGATGTGGTTGGGCACGGTGGAGTAGTGCGCCCCCATGACGCAGGGCGGATAGCAGAAGCTGGTGCCGTACTGGATGCTTTGCCGGTCCAGCGCGTCGGTGTTGTCGCTGGTCCAGATCTGGGGCGAGTAATAGAGCATGCCGCAGTCGAACCGGGCGCCGCCGCCGGCGCAGTTTTCCAGCAGCAGGTCGGGGTAGCGGCCGGTCAGTTTCTGCTGCAGCTCGTAGACGCCCAGCACATAGCGGTGATAGATCTCGCCCTGGCGGGCGGCGGGCAGGGCGGCGCTGTACACGTTGGCCAGGCTGCGGTTCATGTCCCACTTGACATAGCGGATGGGGCAGCTGTCCAGCAGGGCGCACAGCTGCTGCCAGATGTTCTCGCGCACGTCGGTGCGGGAGAAGTCCAGCGTATACTGATGGCGGATCTCCAGCGTGGGGCGGCCGGGGATGTGCAGCGCCCAGTCGGGATGGGCGCGGTACAGGTCCGAGTCCGGGCTGACGGCTTCCGGCTCCACCCAGATGCCAAAATCCAGCCCCAGCGCGTTGATCTTGCGGCACAGGCCCGCCACGCCGCCGGGCAGCTTGCGGCGGTCGGCCGTCCAGTCGCCCAGGCTGGTGGTGTCGGAATCGCGGCCCTTGAACCAGCCGTCGTCCAGCACGAACAGGTCGGCATGGGCGGCCCTGGCGGCTTTGGCCAGGGCCAGCAGTTTGGCCTCGTCAAAGTCGAAATAGCAGGCCTCCCAGCTGTTCAGCAGCACCGGGCGGGGCGCGGCGGGGTCGGCCCAGCGGGGCGGGATCAAATGCCGCCGGATGGCGTTGTGGAAATTCCGGCTCATGCCGCCAAAACCGGCGCCGCTGTACACAAAGGCCGCTTCCGGGGCGGTGAACCTCTCGCCGGGGGCCAGCGTCCAGGCAAAGCGGAACGGCTCGATGCCCAGGCTCAACCGGATACCGGCGGCCGCGCTTTCCACCTGGCAGCGGTAGTTGCCGCTGTACACCAGCGCCGCGCCCCAGCAGCCGCCGCGGGTCTCGTCGGCGTTGGGGGCGCACAGCACCACAAAGGGGTTGTGGACGTGGGTGGGGATGCCGCCCACGCTGCCCACGCCCTGCACGCCGGGGCGCACCGCCGCCCGGTGGGGCGTGCGCTCGGCCGCCCAGGCGCCGTCAAAGGTGATCAGGTCCAGGTCATGGCGGGCAAAGTCCAGCACCGCCGAGGGCACGCCCCGCAGCGTGACCGGCGCGCTGCCGGTGTTTTCAACGATGGCGGCGCGGGTGATCAGGTCGCAGTCGGGCAGCACGCCGTACAAAAGCGTCACCGTCAGGCCCAGGTCGTCCCGCAGGGTAACGCGCAGCGTTTCGGCCCCCTCGCCGTCCCGGAAGGCCGGCAGGCCGGGCAGGCTGTATTTGCCGGGGATCGCCTCCGCCCCGGCAAAGCGCAGGTCGGCGGCGATAACGCCGTCGGCAAATTCCGGCTGGAAAAAGGGCGCATGGTTGTCCCCCAGGCCGGGGGCGGGCCACTCCTGCAAAAGCAGGTCGGGGTGGCAGCCGGGGTCATTGTGGGGGCTTTGGGGCAGCCGCGCCGCGGCGGTGCGGGGGCCGTAGTACAGGTGCAGCAGGCGGCCGGCATCGTCCACCGCCATAGCGTAGGTGGTGCGGGCGGTGTGCAGGGCGTACAGCCGGCGGGCGTCATCGATGTGGATCATGGGCAGGGCTCCTTTCGGAGAGATCAACGGGAACTTTTCCAACGGTATGGCTGGCCGGCGGCTGCCGGCGGGGTCACTTGGTCTTGCTTTCCAGCCGGGCAAAGGCCGGGCGCAGCGCAAAGGCGGTGCCGGTGATCACCGCGCCGCCGCCGATCAGCACCCACAGCGGCAAAAGGTACCAGAACAGCTCCGGCAGCACCATGTTCAGCACCGGCAGCAGCGCCATGCCCACCAGCCAGACCAGCGCGCCCGCCGGGCAGCCCAGGCAGACCCGCAGGCCGTCCTTGACCACGTCCGGCCAGCGGGTATAGGTGTAGCGCCCCAGCAGGGCAAAGCCGCCGCCCAGCGCGCAGAGCCACACCACCCCCAGCGCCGCGCCGGCCGCAATGAGCAGGTTGCTCAGCGTGCCGGTGTGGGCCAGGCCGATCTGATAGGTGGCAAAGATCAGCACCCCGGCCACAGCCATCGCCAGCCAGGCAAGGGTGGCCAGCTTAAAGTCTCGCTTGAAGGCGGCGAAATAATCGTGAAAGACGCGGTAATCCTGTTTGGCGGCCATCTTGCCCGCCACCGAGAAGGCGGCCGAGGTGGACGCCCCGATGGTGACGATGAGCACGCAGCCCAACAGCCAGCACAGATTGAGCAGGAACACGTCGCCCACAAAGCCCATGGCGCGGAAAAAGGGCGTGTCGTTCAGGTGATTGTTTTTCATGGCGTACCTCCCGGCGGGGAAATGGCGGCCGGGGCGCGGCCAAAAAGCGGCGTTCCGCTTTTTTGGGCAGACGCCCCCGGCGACGGAACAGGCGGAAACGGATGCGGATACATCGGCCGCGGGGTCACAGCGAAACCGAGAAGGGCGCGGCCGGCAGCCCGGTGCCGCCGTACAGCCCCGCGGGGCCGAAATTGTACCAGGCGTAGCGCACGGCGCGGGGGTCCGGCACCGCCGGGCTTTGCGCCAGCAGGGTATCCGTGCCGGTCACGCTGACCTGCGCGGGGGCAAACTGCCCGTCCGGCCCGGCCAGCCGCACGCCGGGATCGCCGCCGGCGCAGCGCATGCCGCCGGCGGCATGGGCAAAGCGCAGGATCACCTGCCCTGCCCCGCCCCGCGACGCCCCGGCCAGCCGGGGCGAAATACCGTGGACCGGCCGCCCGTAGACGGTGTCCAGCGCCAGCAGCGCCAGGCGCCGCCCCACAACGGCCTTGTCCACCGGGTGGATGTTGTCGGCTTCGCCGCAGTCGGCCAGCACCACCAGGCCGCAGCCCGGCTCGGCGTCGGCCACGGCGGCCTGGGCGGCCCGCAGCGCGGGCCAGGCGTCCGGCCCTGCGGCGTCGGCGTACATGGGCAGCTGCACCAGCAAAAAGGGCAGATCACCCATGCCCCAGTCGGCCCGCCAGCAGCGGACAAGGCGGGTCAGCAGGGCTTTGTAGTCCTGCGGCCAGGTCTCGTCCTGCTCGCCCTGGTAGTACCAGAACCCCCGCACCGCGTAGGGGCAGACCCGGCGCAGCATGCTTTGGTACAGGTTGCCGGGGCGCTGGTAGCCGGTGCGGCCGGCCGGCGGCGGCCAGGGGTACAGCCCGCAGTCGGTGTTCAGCACCGTCCAGCTCACATCGGGGTCGGCGGCGCGGCGGGCGGCGATGCGCGCGTTCCAGGCGTCCACCTCGGCCTGGTAGGCCGCGCACTCGGCCGCGAACTGCTCGTCCGATTTATCCCCGGCCTGTGCGTCGTACCAGTCCATCCGCGCCCGCCCTTCGGGGAAAGTTTCCAGCAGGCTGCGGGGCATCCAGCAGTGGGCGTAGGTGCCGCCCCAAAAGCATTCCAGAATGCCCACATGCACATCCAGCGCCCGTGCCAGCGCCGCCGCGGCGTAGTAGGCCACCGCCGAAAGGTCGGCGGCGGTATCCGGCCGCACCGGCAGCCAGCGGCTTTCGGCGGCGTCGGCGGCCTGGGGGGTGGTCACCTTGGGGGCGGCGTAAAAGTGCAGGCGCGGGTCGGCGCAGGCGGCCAGCGCGGCCTGGCCGTCCCGGCTGTTGGCCAGCGTCAGCTCCATGTTGCTCTGGCCGCCGGCCAGCCAGACCTCGCCCAGCCAGACGTCCGGAAAGACCACCTGCTCCTGCCCGGCGGTCAGCGTCAGGGTATGGGGGCCGCCGGCGGGCAGGGCCGGCAGCATCAGCCGCCAGCAGCCGTCCGCATCCGCGGTGCCGGCGGCGGCCGCCCCGGCAGGCTCCAGCCGGCAGGACACCGCCGCGCCGGGGGCGGCTTTGCCCCACACCGGCACCGGCACGCCCTGCTGCAGCACCATATTGCCGGAAAAAACAGCCGCCGGTCTCAGCTTCATTGTACGTCAGCCCCTCTCTGGTCCACAAGTGGTTTTTGGGTGGTTTTGAAAATTTTATAGCTGCCGCCGGGCAGACCCCGGCGGCAGCGGCGCGTTATTCCCCGGCGGCGAGGTACGCAAGGTTTTTGTCGATCAGCGCGCACCGCTGGGCCACGCAGTCGCGGCTGCGCAGCGGGTCGGCCGGGGTGTGGAAAGCGTAATCCAGCAGCTTTTCCACCGTGGTGGAGGCCACATGCAGCCGGGTGTCGCTGGAGGCATAGTAGATGTACAGCTCGCCGTTGTCCCGCGCGATGGCGCCGTTGGTGAACACCACGTTGGACACGTCGCCCACCCGCTCGGCGCCAAGGGGCGCGATCAGGTAGCCGGACGGCTCGGCAATGACCTTCCAGGGCTCGGCCAGGTCGGTGACAAAGACGTAGATCACATACCGCAGGCCGGCGGCGGTGTTGCGCACGCCGTGGGCGATGTGCAGCCAGCCCTTTTCGGTCTTGATGGGAGGCGCGCCCTCGCCGTTCTTGGCCTCGGTGATGGTGTGGTAGCGCCGGGGGCTGGTGATGATCTCCTCGTCGATGACCGGGTGGGTGATGTCGTCACAGGTGCCAAAGCCGATGCCGCCGCCCGAACCGGTGTCGATAAAGTCGTCCATCGGCCGGGTGAAGAAGGCGTACTTGCCGTTCACAAAGCAGGGCAGCAGATCGACGTTGCGCTGCTGGGGGCTGTGGGTGGTGACCAGGTTGGGCAGGCGCTCCCAGGTTTTCAGGTCGTGGGTGCGCACGATGCCCGCCGCCGCCACCGCGGCGGAGAGGTCGGGGTTGGATAGGTCCTTGCTCTCGGAGCAGAACACACCGTAGATCCAGCCGTCCTCGTGCCTGGTCAGCCGCATGTCGTAGACGTTGGTCTCTTCGGGGCAGGTGTCGGGCAGCTCCACCGGCTTGTCCCAGAAGCGGAACCCGTCCACGGGGGAATCGCTCTCGGCCACCGCAAAAAAGCTCTTGCGGTCGCTGCCCTCCACGCGGGCGACAAGATAGAACTTGCCGTCCAGCTCGATGGCGCCGGAGTTGAGCACCGCGTTGATGCCCAGCCGCTCCATAAAATGGGGGTTGGTTTTGGGGTCCAGGTCATACCGCCAGATCAGCGGGGCGTGGTCGCGGGTCAGCACCGGGTATTTCCAGCGGTCATAGATGCCGTTGTAAAAATCGGTCTTTTCGTTTTTGCGGGAAAGCAGCGCCTCCTGGCGGGCTTTCTGGCGCAGGTATTCGGGGTGCAGTTCACACTTGGACATCGGGGTCCCTCCTCATCAGTTCCAGGCACAGGCGGCCGTTGTGGTAGGGGCATTTCCACGGCTCGACGATGGGCTTTTTCGGTTCCGGCCGGGCGCTGTCGTCCAGGCACCAGAACCACTCGCCGCCGGGGCGCCGGTCCACAAGATGGTCGCAGATAAAATGCCAGACGTCTGCGGCCGCGGCGGCATATTTTTCGTCGCCGGATTTCTCGTACTCGTTCACAAAGCCCAGCACCGCCTCGGCCTGCACCCACCAGACGCGGGTCAGGTCGTCCACGCCGCGCTCGCACTCGTTGATGACGCTGTGGTCCCGGTAGGCGTTTTGGTAGATGGCCGCGGCCAGGTCGCTGTCGATGGCGGAGATGCGGCCGGTCAGGGCGTGGTCCCCCAGCAGGCTGCAGCCCCAGTCGATCAGCCAGCTGGACTCGATGTCGTGGCCGTAGCTGTACAGGTCGATGATCGAGTTGTAATGCTCGTCAAAAAAGACCAGCTGGCGGTGCAGTGCGGGGCTGTAGATCTTGTTGGCGTAGATGTCCAGGATGCGGCGCATCGCCTGCCCCACCGCCGGGTCGCCGGTGGCCTGGTACAGCCCGGCGTAGCCCTCGAACACATGCAGCAGCGTGTTCATCGTCTTGGCAGCCATCACGCCGTTTTCGGACAGTTTTTCGTTGGATTCGGGCTGCCAGTCGATGGTAAAGGCTTCCAGGTAGCCCTCGGCGTCGGTGCAGCGGCGCTCGATCTGCTCAAACAGCCGGCGGGCCAGCTTGAGCGCCGCGGGGTCCCCGCTCAGCCGGTAGTAGGCGGACAGGGCGTAGATGGCAAAGGCCTGGTTGTAGGTGTGCTTGGTGGTGTCCAGCGGCCGGCCGTCAAAGGTGACGCTCCAGTAAACGCCGCCGTTTGCCGGGTCAACGCAGCAGTCCCGCAGAAAGCGGTAGGCGTGGCCGGCCTCGTCCCGCAGGTCGTCCCGGCCGGTGGCCAGCGCCGCCTGCGAGAAAAACCATAAAATGCGGCTGTTCAGGATGCAGCCTTTCTCGGCCTGGCGGTCCACCTGGAGGTCAAAGTCCATATAGCCGTAATAGCCGCCGTGTTCGTCATCCCGCAGGGCCATCCAGAAGGGCAGGATGGTATTTTCCAGCATGGCTTTGGCCGCCTGGGAAATTCGTTGCATTTGGCAAAGCCTCCTCTTGTGGGGATTTTTATGAGCCTGAGCCGGGCGGGCTTACCGCCGGCCCAGCTCCCGGTCGGCGGGGCCGGCGCTGTCGTGGGATCTGATGTAGTCCACCACCTCGTCCGCGGTGGTGAAGGCCAGCCCCACATAGCTGTCGGCGCAGCCGTAGTAGACGGCGATGCGGCCGGTGTCGGCGTCCTGCAGCGTGGCGCAGGGGAAGCAGACGTTGGGCACAAAGCCCCGCTCCTCGTAGTCGGTCTCCGGCGTCAGCAGGAAGGTGGAGCAGCGGTACAGCACCCGGCTGGGCTCGTCCCGGTCCAGGATGGCCCCGCCGATGGAATAGACATAGCCGTTGCAGGTGCCGGTGACGCCGTGGTAGAACAGCAGCCAGCCCTCGCTGGTCTCGATGGGGGCGGCGCCGCCGCCGATCTTCAGGTTTTCCCACCAGTTGCCGCTTTTGCCCATCACATGGCGGTGGCGGCCCCAGAACTCCATGTCCGGGCTTTGGGACAAAAAGATGTCGCCGAAGGGGGTGTGGCCGGAGTCGGACGGGCGGGACAGCAGCGTGAACATGCCGTCAATCTTGCGGGGGAACAGCACCGCGTTGCGGTTGAAGGGCACAAAGGGGTTTTCGATGCGGGTGAAGGTTTTGAAATCGGTGGTTTTGGCAATGCCGATGGACGCGCCGTAGAAGTCCTGGCACCAGATAATATAATAGGTATCCTCCACCTTGACCAGCCGCGGGTCGTAGGCGTAGGGCGGCATAAAGGGTTCGCCCTTTTCGTCCACAAAGGGGATCTTTTCGGGGTCGAACTGCCAGTGGATGCCGTCGGCGCTGCGGCCCAGGTAGATGAAGGGGACGCCGTTGGTCTGCTCGCCGCGGAACACCCCGATGTAGGCGCCCTGGTAAGGCACCACCGCCGAGTTGAAGATGCGCGCCACGCCGGGTACGGGGTTGCGGCGGATGATGGGGTTTTCGGTATAGCGCCACAGTGGCAGGGCGGCGCCGGCGGGTTTGGCCTGCCAGGGGATGTTGGGCAGGGCGTCACAGTACAGTTTTACGTTGCTCATAGTACAGTATCCTTCCAAAACAGTGGTGTGGGCATGGCAGGGCAAAAGCCGGCTGCCCGCAAAAAAGCAGACCGCCCCGGCCCCGATGGGGCCGGGGCGAACCTGCGCACAAAGGGAAAAAGGAGAAAAGGAAACGGATGTTGTCAAAATGACCTGCGCACCGTCAGCCCTTGACGGCGCCTGCGGCCATGCCGCTGTAGATCTGATCCTGGCACAGCAGGAATACGATCAGCGCGGGGATGATGGTGATGAGCACGCCGGCACAGATGTAGTTGTACTGGCTGCCCATGGGGCCGGAGAACACGTACAGCGAGGTGGAGACCACCTGGTACTTGGTCTTGTCCTGCAGGTACAGGTTGGCCATGTAATACTCGTTGTAGGTGCCCACGCCCTTGAGGATGGCGCTGGTGACGATGGCCGGCTTGAGCAGGGGGAACAGGATCTTGAAAAAGACGCCGAAGTAGGTGCAGCCGTCCAGGATGGCGCTCTCGTCCAGGCTGACGGAGAGGTTCTCGAAGAACTGCAGGAAGATATAGATGGTGATGACGTCGGTGCCCATCATCAGGATGATGTAGCCGGGCATCGAGTTGACCAGATGCAGGTTGGTCATGATCTTGTAGACGGTGACCTGGGTGGCGATGCCGGGGATCAGCGTGGCGATGGTGAACAGGTTGCGGATCAGGCCGTTGCCGGGGAACTTGAAGCGGTTGAGCACGTAGGCCAGCATGGAGGAGATCATCACGCTGCCGGCCAGCACGCAGACCAGAATGATAAAGCTGTTGAGGAAGGCGTGGCCCATGTCCGCCTGCTGCCAGGCGGTGACGAAGTTGTCAAAGTTGAGCCAGTTTTCCGGCAGGGTCATGACGTTGGTGTTGGCGTACTCCTCCTCCGTCTTGAAGGCGGTGTTGATGCAGGAGACGATGGGCACCAGCGCCACAAAAGCCGAAAAGATCAGCAGCGCGTACTTGAACACATTGATGACGATGCTTTTGGCGCGGATAGCCGCATTGGATGTAATCATGTTTCACAGCCTCCTTGCTTATTCCGCGTGGGCGGGGCGGGCGCTGGCCGCCTGGGCGGCGGTGTTGGGGTCCGCCTTGACCACGGCCCTGGGGGTGCGGCTGTCACGGTCGTCCAGCCATTTTTCCACCCGCTTCTGAATGAAGGTGACCAGCATGATCAGCACCAGCAGCACAACGGCCATCGCCGAGGCCAGGCCGACCTTCTGGTCGGTGTGGGCCAGCTTGTCCATGATGACAAAGTAGGTGGAGGTGCCAAAGCTGCCGCCGGTGACGACGTAGGGCATCTCGAAGGCGGACAGCGCGCCGGACACCGAGATGATCAGGTTCAGCACCACGATGGTGCGGATGGAGGGCAGGATGATGTCCTTGAACTTGTGCCAGGCGTTGGCGCCGTCGATCTCGGCCGCCTCGTACAGGGTGGAATCCACCGAGGCGATGGCACCGATGAACATGACGATGTTCTGGCCCACATATTTCCAGATGGAGCAGGCCACCAGCACGATGTTGTTGATGGACTCGTCCCGCAGCCAGTAGGGCAGCGTGTCGATGTCAAAGCCCACCCAGGAAAGCAGGGTGTCCAGCACAAAACCGTGGGTGAAGAAGAACTTGAAGATAAAGCCCACGGCAATGCCGCAGATCAGGCAGGGGAAGTACAGCGCGCCGCGGAAGAACTTGCTGCCCTTGACCTTGAAGCTGAGGATGGTGGCGAATAAAAGCGCCAGCGCCATCTGGATGACCGAACCGGCCATGTAGTACAGGCTCAGCAGCAGCGCCTGGAAGCAGTCCTCGCGGGTAAAGACTTCGATGTAGTTTTCCAGCCCCACAAACTCGCGCCGGCCAATGTAGCGCATGTCAAAGAAGCTGAACTCCACCATGTTGAAAAACGGCAGATAGGTAAAGGTGAACAGCAAAAGCAACGGAACGATCAGGAAGGTGACGGTGCAAAGGATCTGCTGGCCGCGCATGCTTTTGCACCATTGCCCAAAAGTCTTGCGCGGTTTTGCCGCCGCAACGGTTTTGCTCATGATAAAAGCCTCCCTTTTAACAAAAGGTAACGGCGGGCCGGCGGTAGCTGCCGGCCCGCCGTTGGCGCCCCGCGTCCTTCAGCGGGGTCGCCGCAGGATCAGACGGAAGGTTTTGTCGGTATCCCTGTCAGGGTCAGGCTGCGGGCGCGTTCTCGTCCACCGCCGCGTTCCAGGCTTCGTTCCAGTCGGCCACGATGTCGTCCATCGTCTCGTCGCCGTTGATCGCCGCCTCGACGATGCGCTGCACATGGGTCTGGTCCGCGTTGAGCATCAGCTCGGCGTCCTGCTGGACGTTGGTGGCCAGGTCGGCCATGTCGGAGGGGGCCGCAGTGTCGGCGATCAGCTCGATGCCGTCAAAGGCGGACAGCGTTTCCGGGTACTCCTGATCCTTCAGGATGGGGATGCCGCCCTGGTCGTAGCTGAAGTTGCTGGACTCGGTCAGCCACTTGATGTACAGCATGGCGGCGATCTTGTTGTCGTCGCTGGAGTAGGTGTTGATGCCGTAGCAGTAGTCTGCGCCGGCGGAAGCGTACTGCACGCCGTCCACGCTGATGGGGAAGGGCATGTAGCCGATGTCAGCGGCATTCTCGCCGGCATCCTGCATCTGGATGATGGCCCAGCTGCCCAGCACCATGGTGCCGATCTGGCCGTTGTTCATCATCGGTTTGCTGCCTTCCCAGTCGGTGGTGGTGGGGTCATCCTCGGTCAGGCCGCGGCTGACAGCCTCGTACAGCACGTTGTACACGGCATAGGGGCCGCTCTCGGTGTCGCCGGTGGGGGTGCCGGGGGCAAAGGGGTCATGGGTCTGGGGCATGGTGATGTTCATCCATTCGGGGTCCGCGGTGGCGCCGCCGCCGATGTAGGCATCCCAGGCGGTCATGGTCCAGCCGGCCGCAAAGTTGGTGTACAGGGGGATGGCGTCGGTGTTGTCCTTGATGGCCTGCAGGGCGTCCAGGAACTCGGTGGGCGTCTTGGGCAGCTCGGTGATGCCGGCGGCCTCGAACACGGCCTTGTTGTAGACGATGCCCTGGGCGTTGCCGGTGGAGGGGATGCCGTAGACCTTGCCGTCGTAGGCGCGGTTGTCGGCAAAATTGTAGGTGTCCTGGATGGCGGACAGATCGCACATGGCGTAGAAATAGTCGCTCAGCTCCGGCAGGGGGATGGTGGTGGGGATCATGCAGATGTCGCCCCAGTCGTTGCTGGTCAGGCGGGTGGTCATGTCGCTGGCGTAGTCGGTGATGCCCTCGTAGCTGATGGTGATGTTGGGGTACATCTCGTTGAAGGCGTCCACATAGCCCTGGAAGGTGCCGTCCTGGATCAGGTCGGTGCGGTGGCTGATGACGCGCAGCTCGGCGGTCAGGTCGGTGTAATCCTCGCCGACGGTCAGCTCATTGTAGGCAGGCATGGCGGTCTCGCCGCTGTCGCCGCCGGCCGTGCCGGAGGTCTCGCCGCCGCTGCAGCCGGCCAGCAGGCCGGCGGACATGGCAGCCGCCAGGGTCAATGCAAGTGCTTTTTTCATAGTGCCTCTCCTTCTTGTTTCAAAGCGTATGGGGTAGGATGAACGGACAGATCCAGGAAATTTCGCGCGGTTTCCTTTTGCAAGTTTAGTATACGATTTAAGTTAATTTAAGTCAATATATTAAGTAAAAGTTTGGTAAAATGGCGAAAATACCAGGGATGCGGTTGGTCAAAATGACATTGAAATGTGTTCCTTTTAGCAAAAATCGCAGCCTAAATTTTTCTTTAGCCTGCGATTTAAGTAAATTTATTTGCTGGCGAACGCAAACTCAGGTAGATTCCCGCCGGACAAAGGCGCCGGGCACCAGCGTGGTGGGGGCCAGGGGCGCTTTGCCGTTCAGCTTGCGGCGCAGCTGGGCCACCACGGCGGCCGCCATGCCCTCCACATCGATGCGGTAGCTGGTCAGCTGGGGGCGGCTGATGGTGGAAAACCGGTAATCGTCGTAGCCGGTCACCGCAATGTCGCGGGGGATCTCGTAGCCTTCCCGCTTCAGCCGTTCCACCAGGTTAAAGGCCACCTCGTCACAGTTGCAGACAAAGGCGTCGGGCATCTCTTCGGGCAGGGTAAAGGGGATCCAATGGCCGTCGGGGCCGCGGTCCTCCAGCCGCCAGTCGGGCCGCGGCTCGATGCCGGCCATCAGCAGCGCCCGGCAGTAGCCCAGGTAGCGGTCCATGATGGAACTGGTGGCCTGGATGCTGCCCACAAAGCCGATGCGGGTGCGGCCGGTCTGCAAAAGATGCTCTGTCATCTGATAGCCGCCGCTGGTATTGTCGCTCAAAACGCTGTCGCCGGCGATGGCGTCATCGTAAAAGTCCAAAAACATAAAGGGCAGGCTGTACTGCAGCGCGGTGCTGAGATAGCGGCGGCGCAGCTCGCCCATAAAGATCAGTGCATCCACCTTGCGGCTGGTCAGCAGGGTGGGCATGGTGCAGGATTCCTCCGCCGGGGGCATGACGATCTCCAGCATGCAGTTGTAGCCCAGGCTGCCGCAGCGGTTGACCACCGCCCGGTACAGGCTGGAATAAAAGGCGCTGTCGTCAAAATGCCGGTCTGCCACCAAAATGCCGATGTTGGCGCTGCGCTGGGCCGGCGTTTCCGCCTTGGCGGGCATCTGGTAGCCCATCTCCCTGGCGGTGGCCAGGATGCGGGCGCGCATCTCGTCGCTGACGCCCTCCTTGCCGGAAAGCCCCTTGCTGACCGACACGATGCTGATGCCCAGCTTTTGGGCGATATCCGCCATGCGCACGCTTTTTGCCATGGTACACCTCTTTCCCCGCCGCTCCGGCGCTGTCCCGCCGGGAGGGGCGAACTTTCATGCTCAACTTTAATTCAAAGTATAATGTTCCGAAACTTGCCCGTCAATAGTTACCTAAATTCTTATGAATTTTGCCTCATTTTTTAGTTTTTCTTGCAACAGAGTGCTGAATGTGGTAGTCTGTTTGCAGCAGCCGAAACCGCTCGCAAAATTTTTAGGTAAAAGGAAGGTCCCCCATGGAAAAACGCTCTCTTGCTTCCCTGCCCCAGGTGCGGGCGCTGGGCCGCCACACCGGCGGCCGGGACCCGCTGACTTTGTTTTACACCGCTTCCGGCATCGAGTGCCTGTTCACCGGCAGCGAGCTGCACCTGTGCCTGAACGCCGGCTTTGACCTGTACGAGCCCTGGATCAGCGTGGAGCTGAACGGCGCCTGGATCGCCCGGTTCCCGGTGCCCGCCGGCGAGAGCGAGGTCTGCCTGTTCCGCGGCATGACCCCCGGCCGGGTCAAGCATGTGCGGGTGCTGAAAGACGTGCAGGCCATGCACGACGACCCCGGCCATTTTTTGCAGGTGACGGGGCTGGCCTTTGCGGACGGCGGCTTTTTGCCGCTGCCGGAACCGGCCTGCCGCCTGGAATTTGTGGGCAACAGCATTACCAGCGGCGAGGGCGCGCTGGGCGCCCGGTGCGAGGAGGACTGGATCAGCCCGTTTTTCAGCGCGGTCAACCATTACGCCCGCATGACCGCCGACGCGCTGGGGGCCGAGTGGCGCATCGTCAGCCAAAGCGGCTGGGGGCTTTTGTCCAGCTGGGACAACGACCCCCGCTGCCGGCTGATGGACCATTACGATGCGGTCTGCGGCCTGGCCGCGGGCGCGCACAACGCCGCGCTGGGGGCGCAGCAGCCCTATGACTTTGCCGCCTGGCCGGCGGACGCGGTCATTTTGAACCTGGGCACCAACGACGACGGCGCCATGAACAACCCGCCCTGGACCGACCCGGCCGCCGGCGCGCAGTACGCCCAGCGCCCCACGCCGGAACACCTGGCCGAGCTGGAACAGACCGCTGTGGACACCCTGAAAACCGTCCGCAGCCGCAACCCCGGCGCGCTGCTGGTGTGGGCGTTCGGCATGCTGGGCGAGGGCCGCATGGGCCCGCTTTTGCGCCGCGCCGTGGCGCGCTATACCGCCGAGACCGGCGACAGCCGCGCCTTCTATCTGCCGCTGCCCGCCGCCGACAGCGAGACGATGGGCGCCCGCCAGCACCCCGGCGCCGCCTGCCACCGCCAGGCCGCCGAAGTGCTGACCGCCTTTTTGCGCCGTCAGCTGCCCGCCCGTCCTTGAACGGTGCGCCGGCGGCATACGCGCAGCCCCCCGCCGAAGGCGGACCGCAGGCAGCCGGCGCGGCAAAAAGAAGGCGGGAACCTTGGGCTCCAAACGCGCTTTGGACGCTTTGGCCGAAAGCGATGCGCCCTGGCGCTTTCCGCAAAATACATATTTAACCACATACAAAAAGCGACGCCCCCCTTTCAGGACATCGTCGCTTTGCTGTATCGTCCATAAAGCTTGTCTCATCAAGGCGCTTTCCAAAAAGATACAGTCATGGTATGGCAAGTGCTTTTCTGCTTCGCAGAACCATTGTTTTTGCCGCTTTGCCGCGCGGGCAGGTTCAGCGTACCAGAGCCACCGCCACATCGTTGACGTTGGTGCCGGTGGGGCCGGTGACGATCAGCCCGTCCACCGCCTGCAGGGCGTGGTAGGCGTCGTTGTCGGCCAGCACATCGTGGACATTCCGTCCCTTGGCGGCCAGCGCCGCACGGGTATCGCCGTCCACATAGCCGCCCGCGGCATCGGTGGGGCCGTCGGTGCCGTCGGACCCCACGCTGAACACCGCGGCGTTCGCCATGCCGGCAATGCCCTCCGCCGCCGCCAGGGCAAGCTCCTGGTTGCGGCCGCCCAGGCCGCGGCCGGTCAGCTGCACCACCGTCTCGCCCCCGGCCAAAAAGGCCAGCGGTCTGTCCGTCGCCTCGTGGGTCTTGAGCACCGATGCCAGGAAGCTGCCCGCCTCCTTTGCCTGGCAGCACAGCCGGTCGGTCAGCAGGACAGGCTCGTAGCCCAGCCCGCGGCAGGCATCCGCCACCGCGGCGCACAGCTCCCGCACGCTGCCGGTGATGCGCGTCTGCACATTGTCCAGCTGCTTGGGGGTCTCCCGGTGCAGGCAGGCCAGGGCCTGTTCGCTCAGGCGCAGGCGGTACTTTTGCGCCACGGCCAGCGCGTCGGCGCAGGTGGTGGAGTCGGGGCAGGCGGGGCCGGAGGCGATCATGTCCAGCGGGTCGCCGATGATGTCGGACAAAATGACCGCATAGACCGTTGCCGGGGCGCAGGCCTGGGCAAAGCGGCCGCCCTTGACGCCGGACAGGCGCTTGCGCACCGTGTTCATCTCGACGATGTCGGCGCCGCAGGCCAGCAGCTGCCCGGTGATGTCCTGCAGTTCCCCGCCGGGGATCAGCGGCTGCTCAAACAGCGCGCTGCCGCCGCCGGACAGCAAAAACAGCACGGTGTCGCCGGCGCCCAGGCCGCGGACCAGTTCCAGCGCCCTGCCGGTGGCGGCAAAGCCGTTTTCGTCCGGCACCGGGTGGCCGGCCTCGTAGCAGGCACAGCGGGGCAGCTCGCCCTTGACATGGCCGTATTTCGTCACCACCACGCCGGCGGTAAGCCGGCTGCCCAGGCATTCCACCGCGGCGCGGGCCATCTGCCAGGCCGCCTTGCCGGCGGCGACCAGCAGCACCCGGCCGGGGAACGCTTGGTCTTTCAGTGCGCGGCGGACGGCCTCGTCCGGCAGCACCGCATGGATGGCCTGCCGGACAATGGCGTCGGCGTCGGCGCGCAGGCGGCTGTTCATGGCAGATCCCTCCGTTCTGGTTGGTCAGGGCCGGTCAGCGGCCGATCTGGATGCCGGTCAGCTTCTCGTAGTAGTGGGCGATGCAGCTGTGGTCATGCTGGCCCTCGCCCTGGCTGCACAGAAACCGACCGGCCCGTGGGCCGATGGCTTTGGTATGGTTCCACTATACCAGATTTTTTCCCTGCACGCCACGAAAAATTCCCGCGCCCCAAAAGCGGAGGTACGCGCAAGAAAACTGCAAAGCAGCAAAATCGCAAAAACAGGCCGAAGGCACGGTGCCGGAACGCCGGCGTCCTTTGCGGACGCCAAGCGGCGGCAGCACAACCAGCAGCCTGTTTTGGTTAGATTTTGCAGCAAGGGGTCCTTGGGCGCACTCCGCTAAGCGCAGCGGCAGCCAGACTTTGAAAGGCGCGGAAAATGCCTTTTGGGTCTGCGCACCACAAACGGGACGCCGTGCCGCAGCACAGCGTCCCGTTTGATTTATCTAAATATCGCGTTGCAAAGAATCGGCCTTCACAAATTGACCGGCTCCGGCACAAGCGACGCCCCGGCGTCACAGCGTTTCCAGCACACGGCCGTCGACGGACAGAGTCACCACCTGCCAGGGGATGCACTTGCCGCTGGCCTGCAGCGCCTTTTTGACCGCCTGCTCCAGGCCGCCGCAGCAGGGCACCTCCATGCGCAGCACCGTCACGCTTTTGACGTCGCTGGCCCGCAGGATGGCGGCCAGCTTTTCGCTGTAATCCACGCCGTCCAGCTTGGGGCAGCCGATCAGCGTGACCCGGCCCCGCATAAACGCCTGGTGGAAACCGGCATAGGCGTAGGCGGTGCAGTCGGCGGCCACCAGCAGGTTGGCCCCCGCAAAAAAGGGGGCGTTGACCGGCACCAGCTTGATCTGGCAGGGCCACTGTGCCAGCTGGGAAACCGCCGTCTGTCCGCCGGCGGGCGCAGCGGCCGGGTCGGCGGGGTCGGCGGGGCGCGCAAAACGGCGCGTCCGCTGCCCGGGGCAGCCGCCTGCCGGCTGCGCCGCCGCTTTTTGGCGGTTGGCCTGCACGGCGGCTTCGTCGTAGGCGGTGGCTTCCCGCTCCACAAAGGTGATGGCCCCGGTGGGGCAGGCGGGCAGGCAGTCGCCCAGGCCGTCGCAGTAGTCGTCCCGCAGCAGCTTTGCCTTGCCGTCCGCCATCCCGATGGCGCCCTCGTGGCAGGCTGCGGCACAGGCGCCGCAGCCGTTGCACTTTTCTTCGTCGATTTGAATGATTTTGCGGATCATGGCCGGTTGGTCCTCCCTTTTGCTTGACTTTGCGGCGTCAGTATACTATGCTTGCAGGCAAAAAGATGTTGTTATGCCAACAAACCGGCCAATAAGACCGATCAGGAGGAGCCCATGCCGTTCCGTCTGTGCGATACGCCGCTTTTCCGCGGCATCCCGGAAAGCGAGATCGAACCGCTGCTGCGCCGCCTGGGCGCTGTACGCCGCCAGTATCAGAAAGGCGAGACCATCCTGCCGGAAGGCGTGCCGGCCGGCGGGATCGGCCTGGTGCTGTCCGGGCTGGCGGTGATCCAGTCGGTGGATATTTGGGGCAACGGCAGCGTTTTGGGCAGCGCCGGGCCCGGCGGCGTTTTTGCCGACGCCTACGCCTGCCTGCCGGGGGAGCCCCTGGCCGTGACGGTGCAGGCCGCCCGCCCCGCCCAGGTCCTGCTGGTGCCGCTGGGGCCGGTATTGTCCGGCGCGCCCGGCGCCTGCCCGCATCAGGTCACCCTGCTGCGCAACCTGCTGGCGGTCTGCGCCGGCAAAAGCCTGCAGCTGTCCCGCCGGATGACCCACACCGCCCCCAAGACCATCCGCGGGCGGCTGCTTTCCTATTTGTCCGAGTGCGCGCGCCGCAGCGGCGGGCCGTCCTTTTCCATCCCCTACGACCGCCAGCAGCTGGCGGACTACCTGAACGTGGACCGCAGCGCCCTGTCCGGCGAGCTTTCCAAAATGCGGCGGGACAGGCTGATCCGCTGCCGGAAAAACCAGTTCACGCTGCTGGTCCCGGCGGACGGGTGATACAGCTGCCGGGCGCGGAGATGCTTTTTCAAACAAGCGACCGCAGCGCAGGCCCCGCGTTCTTTTGGCAGCAGAAGCTTCTCCCAAAAAAGGGAGCCGTTCCCCCGCCGCAAGTTCTGCGCGGTTGGGGGACGGCTCCTTTTTCTCGATTCAGCCGGCGGTCAGCCTGCCCAGTGCGCCACCGCATCCCGCAGGAACCGGGCGCAGCCGGGCACGGCGCGGTCGTAATAGGCGGTGAACCGCTGGTCCGCCACGTACAGCTCGGCAATGCCGCGGTGCATGGCCGGGGTCAGGCCGGGGGTGGTGGTGGCCAGCCACCGGCGGTGCATGCCGCAGATGCTGCGCCCCTCCTCACCTTGGGGCGAAAGCCCTGCCTGCACCGCCGCTTCCAGCCGGGCGCGCAGTTCCGCATCCAGGGCGGTCCAGGCATCGTACTCCGGCCGGCCCAGCCCCAGCAGGCCGGCATTGGCGGCGTCCACCGCTGCGTCGCCGTACTTTTGGCGGGCCTCGCTGCCGTAGGCGGCCTCGTTTTCCGCCACCGCCTGCTGCTTGAGGGCGGCAAATTTTTCCGCATCGTTCATAGTGCTTCTCCTTTCCTCGCTGGCAATGGTCTGTTCCACAGACCGGATCAGGGTCTCCAGCCGCGCCTGCTGTGCCTGCAGTTGTGTCAGATGGCTGCGCAGCGCGGCCAGGCGGTCAAAGGCAGGGTCGTCCAGGCAGTCCCGGATGCGGCCAAGTTCCATACCCATGGCGCGGTAATACAAAATGTCCTGCAGACGGTCCACCTGGGCGGGGCCGTAGTAGCGGTAGCCGCTTTCGGCCACGCGGCCGGGTCTCAGCAGGCCGATCTGGTCATACCAGCGCAGGGTGCGGGTGGTCACGCCGGACAGCCGGGCCAGCTCTTGGATGGAATATTCCATGTCGTTCCCTCCTTCTGCCCCCAGTGTACCAGTTGACGCGGCGGCAGAGTCAAGGGGGTATCTGCACTTTTTGCACCGCAGAGGCCATTTGCCGCCAAGATACACCTTTCGCTCCAAATATGCAAGCAGAGAATTGCGCAAGGATATCCCGGTGGAATTGGGCAGGCCAGGGATTTTACATGCTCCTTTGATCAGGCGGCACGCCCCCGTGCGATGCCTGCCGCAAAATGGAGCCGTATGAAAAAGCCAACCCCAAACAAAGCGGTGGTACGCGCAAGGGAGCTTTGGTTTTGCCGCGCCGGGCGGCAAAACTGCGAAGCACTCAAAAAATCGCAAAAACAGGCCGAAGGCAAGGCGCCGGAACGCCGGCGTCCTTTGTGAACACCAAGCGACGGCAACACAGCCAACGGCCTGTTTGGGTTAGATTTTGCAGCAAAGTTTCCCTGTGCACATTCCGCGAAAGCCAAAACCGCTTTCTTTAGGGCCGATCCGCCTTATGGGCACCGGGTCATTGTACTTGCCGCATCCGCGCTTTTATTCTGCGCGGGAGATACGCATTCCGGTAGAAAGGCCGGGCACAGCCTGTGCATCCCGTTCAGGGAGCCGCGTGGAACCAGAACAGCACAAGCGGTTCCCGGCTGTTGCCGCTGCGCAGCGCGTGGCGGGTGCCGGCGGGCACAAGAAAAGAGCGCATGGGGCGCAGTGCAAAGCACTGGCCGCCCACCTCCGCCTCGCCCGTGCCGGACAGCACCAGGAACCCCTCCTGGAAGTCGTGCACCGCGGGCGGCGTGAATTGAACGTCGGTATAGTAGCTGACGCCGGCAGCGCAGGCGTTGACGCAGCCATGCTCCGGGCCGAGAAGCGGCAGCGCCCAATGCCCATGGCCGGAATCCACCCGGCGGGACTCGTCCGCATCGCAGTAACTTCTCATGTTGCAACCTCCCTGTCCGGCGCGCCGTCCGCCAGGACGGCGCGAATTTCCGCCTCGTCCTCCATCTGCAACACCCGCCGCAGCAGCACCGCCTGCGCGCCGCAGTCGGTGCGGAAGATGGAATACCGCACCCGCGCCACGGCGGACGGACTGACGCTGACATGCCGCAGCCCCATTCCCAGCATCAGCGGTAGAAATGCTGTGTCGGAGCCGGCCTCGCCGCAGACGCTGATCTTCACGCCTTGCCCGGCAAAGACCCGTATGATATGGGCGACGGCCCGCACCACAGCCGGCGAATAAACGCTGAGCGCCACGCCCGCCTGCGGGTTGCCGCGGTCGGCGGCAAGGATGTACTGCGTCAGGTCATTGGTGCCGATGCTGGCAAAGTCCACACAGGCGGCCAGCGTGTCGGCGCAGAGCATGGCGGCGGGCGTCTCGATCATCACACCCAGCCGGACGTCCGGGCTGACGGCCACACCGTCGGCGGCGGCCTTCGCCTCCTCCTCCCGCCAGATGGCGCGGGCTTTTTTGAATTCGGCCGCCGTGTTCACCATGGGGAACATGACCGAGAACGCCCGTCCGTCCGCCGCGCGCAGCAGCGCCGAAAACTGCCGGCGCATCAGTTCCTCGTGGCGGAAGCAGAGTCGGATGCCCCGGCAGCCCAGGAAGGGGTTTTCCTCGCGGGGCAGGTCCAGGTAGGGCACCGTCTTGTCGCCGCCGATGTCCAGCGTGCGCACCACCAGTTCCCTGCCGTCCAGGCGGTCGAACATCCGCCGGTAGGCGGCCTGCTGCTCCTCCAGGGTCGGGGCGGTTTCCCGCTCCACAAACAAAAATTCGGTGCGGTACAGCCCCACTCCGTGCAGGGAAGCCATGTCCAGGCCGTCCAGATCCCCGGCGCCGCCGGCATTGACTGAGACGTACACCTGCTGACCATCGGCGGTAAAGGTATCGCCGGCCGGCAGCGCGCGCAGACGGGCTTCAAACACCTGCTGCTTTGCACGGACCGCGCGGGCAGCATCCAGTACCGATGCATCCGGTTCCACCGTAACCTGACCGGCGGCGCCGTCCACCAGGAGCAGCGCACCGTCAGGGATCTCGGCTGCCTGTTCCACGCCGGTCACCGCAGGGATGCCCAACGCTTTTGCCAGGATCACCACATGGGAAGTCGCGCCGCCGTACCGCGTCACAATGCCCGCCAGCCGTTTTTTGTCCAGCGCCATTGTGTCCGCCGGCGAAAGGCTCTCGGCCGCCACAATGACCTGCGCATCCCCGGCCGGCATCGAAAATTCCAGCATACTGCCGTTGAGCTTGCGCAGCAGCATTGTTTTGATGTTGCGGATGTCTTCGGCCCGCTCGCGCAGGTAATCGTTTTTGGCCTGCAGGAATACGGCAGCCCGTGCCTCCAAAGCTTCCTCCAGCGCCTGCCGCAGCGGCCTGCCCTGCCGCTGCAGTTCCCGCACGGGGTCCAGCAGATACGGGTCGGTCAAAAGCGTCTCGTAGGCGCTGAAAATCTCGGCGCTGTCCCGCCCCAGGTCGGCGCCGGCTTTGTCGCGCAGGGCGCGCACCTGCTCCAGGCAGGCATCCACCGCTTCGTCCAGCGTCGCCGGGATCTTGCCGCCGGCCACAGTCCGGGCCACGGCGGCCGGCGCCCAGGCGACGCCGGCCGCCGCGGGGATTCCTTGGTATCGTTTCATAACCGTTTCCTCCGGTGCTGTGTGGTCATTCTCCCTGGTCCAGCAGCGAGCGGTCGACGCTGTGGGTAAAGTCGTATCGGGGCGCAAAGTGAGCGGCCATGCCGGAAGACCCGGTCAGCCGGATAAAGTGGCGGCACAGCTCCTTGCAATGGGCCTCCGTCTCAACGCACAGCTGCAGGTATTCGATGTCCGGGTCCTCGGCCATCCGCTGTTTCATAAAATCGCGGCAGCCGCAGAAGATCTCGGTGGCCACATTGACCTTGTTGATGCCTGCCTCCACCGCCTTGCGGATGTTTTCGTCGCCGGCGCCGGAGGTCCCGTGCAGGGCCAGCGGCACGTTGGTCATAGCGCGGACGGTACGGATCAGATCAAAGTTCAGCTTGGGCACAAACCCGTCGGGGTATTTGCCGTGGGCGGTGCCGCAGGCGATGGCCAGGCAGTCCACCCCGGTGGCCTGCAAAAATTCCTGCACCTCCTCCGGTTTGGTGTACAGCGACTCGTCACAGCCGTCCAGCGTGGCGGCCACCCCCACATGGCCCAGCTCCCCCTCCACCGGCACGCCCTGGGCATGGCACAGGTCCACGACCTTTTTGGTGCGGGCGATGTTCTCCTGCATATCGTAGGCCGAAGCGTCGATCATCATCGAATTGAACCCCGCCCGGAAGGTCTGGGTGATCATATCCCAATCGCGGCCATGGTCCAAAAGCAGGGCCACCGGCACGTTGGTCTCGCTGGCCAGCTGACGCACCATGGGCGCGGTGATCTCGGTATGGCCGTGGCGCTTGATCATGTTCTGGCCCATCAGGATCAGCACCGGCGCCTGCTCGGCGTCCGCCGCGCCGATCAAGCCGCGGATCGTTTCCATGTTGAAAGCGCCGCCTGCCAGCACCGCATAGTGATGCTTGACCGCGTCGTCCAAGATGGTTTTCATATCGGTATACATAGCGTTTACCCTCTTTCCTGTAATATTGGGTTCAGTCATTCGGCTCGGTGGCAAATTGCGCGGCCTGGCTGCGGGCGCTTTCGCCGCTGTAGCAGCTGGCCTTGCCAACGGCCTCAAAGGTCGCCAGTTTGCGGTGCACCACCTGGCGGACCTGCTGCACCGCGTCCTTCAGCACCAGGGTCGGGCTTACCAGCGTGGGGTTGGCGGCGATAAACCGAGCCACGCTCTGGTAATAGGCACACTTGAACTCGCTGGAAATATTGACCTTGCTGATGCCGTTGCGGCAGGCCAGCGCCACCTGCTCCTCCGGCGTGCCGGAACCGCCGTGCAGCACCAGCGGCGTATCCACCGCAGCGGCGATCTGCCTGAGCCGTTCCTGCTGGAGGCTGGGCACAAAGCCCTTTGGCAGCAGACCGTGCACGGTGCCGATGGAGACCGCCAGCGCATCCACGCCGGTCTCGCGGACAAAGCGCACCGCATCCTCCGGGGTGCTGTATACCATATCGGTGATGACGGCCCGGTCAAAGTCGGCGGTCTCGCCGATGCAGCCGATCTCGCCCTCCACGCTGACGCCGGCCGCGTGGGCCATCTCCACCACCTTGCGGGTCAGGCGGACATTTTCGTCATAGGGCAGGTGCGAGCCGTCGAACATGACCGAGGTGAACCCGGCCTGCACCGCCTGCACGCAGCCTTCGTAGCTTTTGCTGTGGTCGTAATGCAGCACAAACGGGTTGGCGCTGCGCTGGAGCCTGGCGGTAAAGTACAGGTACTGCTCCCTCTCGGCAAAGCAGAACTCGTTGGGCGACACCTGCACGATCAGCGGCGCAGCGTCCGCCTCCGCCTGTTCCACAACGGCCTTGAACATGGTGCTCTCGGTAACATTAAAGCCGCCCACCGCAAAACCGTTATGCCGGGCCGGCCCCAGGATCTGCGCCAGATTCAGTAACATAGCTCCCCTCCATGGTTCAAAATCAGCAGGCAGCCCGCAGCCTTCAAAAGCCGGGGCTGCCTGCGCCTGTTCGCTCTATTTTCGATCGGTTCTGCCGTTACAGGTTCTCCAGCGTGATCTCCACGTCCTCGGCGCCTTCAATATCCAGCGCCGCTTTTTCGTCTTCCTCTGTAACAGGCTTTTTCCAGATCGCCAGGATCACGCCCATGATCACGCCGCCCATCAGCACCATGGCGGCCATCAGCAGCGGTTTGTTGGACAGCGGGATGATAAACCAGCCGCCCGCCGTGACGTAGTTTTCGATGCCCAGCATATAGGTCACACCGCCGGTGATGGTGGTGGCAATGACCGACGAGCCAATGACCCGCAGCGGGTCGTTCATGGCCAGAGGGATGCAGCCCTCGGTGATCATGCAGATGCCCATAACAAAGGCTGACTTGATGGAGTCACGTTCCAGCCGGGTATACTTTTTGCGGGCCAGCAAAGCCGAGATGGCAAGCCCCACCGAGGGGACCATGCAGCAGACCAGCTTGACGGCTTCGGGGCCAGCCACGCCGTCCACCAGCAGACCGTTGGCAAAGGTGGAGGCGGTCTTGCTCAGCGGGCCGCCAAAGTCCACGCCGCACAGCGCGCCCAGGATGGCACCCAGGACGAAACGGGAGCCTTCCTGCATGGAGGTCAGCGCGCTGACGATCCATGCCATCAACGCGGCGATGGGCCCGCCCAATACGGTGAAGAACAAAAATCCACAGACCAGCGTGGTCAAAAGCGGGATGATCAGGACTGGCATCAACCCCTGCATGGCTTTGGGGACCTTGAGATACTTTTTCAAAAGCAGGATAAAGTAGCCCACCAGGAAGGCCGCAATGATGCCGCCGATGAAGCCGGCATTGATGTAGGTGGAAACAAAGCCCAGGATCAGGCCGGGCGCAATGGCGGGACGGTCGGCAATGGAATAGGCGATGGCCGCACAGATGACAGGCACCACCAGGGACATGCCCAGGTTGCCGCATTTCCATACATACCACATCAGCGTCTGGCCTTCCATCTCTGAAATGCCGGTGCCGTAGGTGGCAACGCCGATGGCCTGCAGAATACCGCCCGCCACGACGACGGGGATCATGAACGAGATACCGGTCATGATATGTTTTTTGCAATCGGACAAAAACTTTTTCACAACATTCACTTCCTGACACATCAAAATTTCTGCCGCACGGGCACTGCGCCCATGCAGGATTTACTTTTTCTGCTGGGCAAGGGCCTTTTCCAGGCTTTTCAGCAGGCCAACAGGGTTTTTGGTGGCGACCTCGGTGGATACCTTCACCGTGGGTTTGCCCTTGAACCGCTCCATCCCGCTGACCTTGATGTCCACCGCCAGCAAAACGGCGTCAGCGGCGGCGATCTCCTCCGGGGTCAGCTGGTTTTCCACGCCGATGCTGCCCTGGGTCTCGATCTTGCAGGTATGGCCCATGGCCTTGGCCGCCTGCTCCAGTTTTTCCTGCACGATGTAGGTGTGGGCGATGCCCGCACTGCAGGCGGAAACTCCTACGATATTCACGGTTGTATGCTCCTTTCTGTGCAGGTCCTCAGGCCAGCGCCTGAAGGATCTGCTGTGGTGTGGTGGCCGCAATCAGGTTTGAACAGACTCCCTCCTTTGCAAGCTTTCTGGCGACCTGTGCCATCATGCGCAGAAAGCTGTTATTTTTATCTGCCAAGCTGACCGCAAACAGGATGATGACCTGGACCGGTTTGTCATCCGCGCTCTCCCAGGGAATGGGCGCTGCCAGCTTCACGATCGAGATGCAGGTACGCTGCACCGCGGCGGATTTGCCGTGGGGGATCGCCACCCCGCCGCCGATGCCCGTCTGCCCCATGGCCTCGCGGGCATACAGGTCCTGCTTGAACGCCTCCACCGAGGTGATCGCCCCGTCTTTTTTCAAAAGCTGCGAGACATATTCAAATACCTCCTCCTTGCTGGCGGCCGGCACGCCGACCTCCACCGCGTTGGGGTTGATAATGGAAAGATAGTTTTGTGTGTCCATGCCGCATCCTCCTGTCACAGTGCAGCGATATATCGTTCCAGGCTGTCCATGGCCGCCTGCTCGTCAGCGCCGTCCGCCTTCAGCACAAACTGGTCGCCGCAGCAGATGCAGGCCGAAAGCACCATCAGCATGCTTTTGGCGTCAAATTCATCCGATTCCTTCTCGATGGTGATGGTGCTGGAATACTGGGCAGCCAGCTTGGCAAACTCCATGGCAGGGCGGGCATGCAGCCCTTCCTCGTTGTGGACCTTGAGAACTTTGGAGATCATAGCAGAGTATCCTTTCTTATGTGTTGGCCCGCCGCATTGCGGCGGAAGGGGCAGGGCGTGTTCAGGCGCCGCCCTGCAAAAGTGCGTTCAAATGCTGCGCGACCGCGGCCGCGTCGGGCAGCCGGTGCAGCGTGTCCAGCCGCTCCGGCTCGTTTACCAGCGTGATCAGTTCCCGGTAAAAGCGGATGACGCTCTCCTTGACGCCGGCCTCGCTGTGGAAGTTCAGTGCAAGGAGAAAGATGGTATCGGCCGTTTCGCTGCCGCTCCAGGGAATGGGGCGGTCCAGCAGGGCCACCGCAATGCGGGAGGTTTTAACGTGCTCCGGCAGGCCGTGGGGGATCGCCACCCTGGCGGAAAGCGCCGTGGAAGAGTTTTGCTCCCTGGCCAGCACGCTTTCTGCAAAGCCGCCGGCCACACAGCCCTGCGCCGTCAAAAGCTGCGAAAGCTCGCACAGCAGGTGGCCTTTTTCCACCCGGCCGTCCCGCCGCACGATCAGCTCCGGCGCAAACAGCGGATAGAGCGGCCGCTTGTCAGGCGGGATGTGCGCCTGGCGGCCCAGGCGGTTCAGCCGGGCCAGCTTTTTGTCGATCTGCTCGATGTCCTTCGGGGTCAGCCTACCGCCGATGCGCACCGTTGTCTCGGCCGGAAGATCGGGCAGCTCCACCGTGGTCACCAGCAGGTCGCAGCGGTCCGGGGCGGCGCGCAGCTGCCCCAGCTCCCGCGGCGAGATGGCATCCATGACCTGCACCTGCGGGAACGCCCGCTTGAGCTGCTCGCACAGGAAGCGGGACACCCCCACGCCGTAGCTGCAGACCACATAGACCACGCCGCCCACGTTGCGGCGCTCCACCGCGCCGGCAAAATGCGATGCGATCACCGCCACCTCCCACTCGGTGACGGCGGCTCCCAGGTAGTCTTCCAGCAGATGGCCGGCGCTCCAGCAGGCCACCGTCACATCGGCGTAATCGGCCCGGTCCTGGAACATGCGGCCCCGCTCCCCGGTGCGGTCGCCGATGGACAGCGCCATTTGCAGCGCGCTGAGGTAATGCAGCAATCCGTATTCCAGCGTTTCGTCGTCCGAGAAATTTCGCTGAAGGATGCCGCCGATCATGCGGATCAGCCCGCGGACCAGCGCAAGCGGGCGCTGCTTTTCCGCCAGCTCCCTGGCCTGGGCCTCCGGGGTGCGCAGGTCCATGATCTCGCTGGAGGCCAGTGCCGCCCACAAAAAATCGGCTTCGCTTTCCGGCAGGGCGGCATGGTACCAGTCCCGCATCCAGGCCAGCGCGTCGCCGGCCGCCTGATATTCCCAGCCGGCGGTATCCGGCCGCCCCAGCGGGTAGACATACTGATATTTGCGCCTGCTGTCGGCCAGCATGGCGCACAGCAGGAACGAGAACCGCTCGTAGCCGTCGTAGCTGAAGCGGAACGCCCATTTTTTCTCCAGCTTTTCCACCGTCTGCCGCACACCGTACAGGTTGATCTCGTGCCAGAAGCTTTGCAGCGGTTCCTCGCCGCCGGTACGGCGCAGCAGCGGCGCGATCTCATAATACAGCGCCCACTGGGCCAGGCGGATGCGGTGGCGGCTGCCCTCGGCGCTGATGCCCTGGCCGCGGCGGCGCAGCAGCGTTATGCCCCGCCCGTACAGCCAGCTTTCCGCCTGGTCCACGCAGCGGCTGACATTTTTGTAGGTGGTGAACATTTCCTGTTCCAGTGCGCTGATGCGCACCGTGTCCGCGCGCAGCACCCGGTCCAGCACCAGGTACTTGCCCTCCAGCTGCTGCGCCAGCAGGGCGGCGCTGCGGTCTGACTCGCAGTCCCGGACCAGCCGTTCCCAGCCATCCGGTCCCAGGTGGAGGCGGTAGCCCTGCTTTCCCTTGGCTTCCAGGCGGCCGTAGCCGCCCCCTTCCAGCAAGCTGCGCAGCTCGCCGATATCGCTGCGCACCGTCCGTGCCGAGCATCCCAGCTGTTCGGCCAGCTGCCCGGCGGTGATATACTGACAGCTGCTGTGCAGAATCTCCAGCATCTGTCTTTGCCGTTTTTTCATTTTCCCTCCATTCCCACGCGGCGGGTCCTTGCCGTACAGCACCCCAATGCTTCCGGCAGGGCCTTTGCCTGTATCGTTGTGTTTATTATACCGGCTGGCCCGGCCAGCCATACGGGCAGATTTTTGCCGGATGGCAGGCCGCGCGGGGGTTTGTTTTGCAGTTTTGCATATATTCTACATATATCAGATTAACAATCTGTGCAAAATGCGAATTCAACCTATAAAAAAGAAGCCCGTCCGGGGCGTCAGGCTTTCCTGACAGGCCCGGACGGGCAAAGGGGAGATAAAAAAGCGATCAGTGGAAATACTCGACCTCAAAGCCGACGACCCTGCCCAGCTGCTGCAGGGCCTTGACGTGGTTGCCATAGATCACGGCCTGGTGGTGGCCGTAGCCGCCGTTGGCCAGCGCCTGGCGGAATTCCCGCGCGCCGCCCTCCACATCGTAGTAGACCGCCGGGCTGCAGTAAACGGGGCGGAACTCGCACCCCAGGGTATGGCCCACCGCCACCATCATTTTGGTGCCGGCGCGGTTGAACCGGCCAAAGGTGACCACCTGGCCGGGCTGCTCGGCCATATCCACATGGAAGTGGGTCCCCCAGCCCTGGGTGGTAAAGGGCGCCAGCGAATAGCTTTGCGGGGTTTTGCCGTAGCCGCGCATCCGGCAGACCGGCACGGCATGGTGGATCTCCAGCACATCCCGGTCAAAGGTGGTGCCGGGCTGGGTCAGCAGCTTGGGCATCCCCAGCTGCTCCAGCGTCCTGCTGCCCTTCAACACCAGCACCGGGTTGCCCATGAACACGCTCTGGCGGGTCAGGTACATCATCATCGTCATGGCCATCCAGACAGCCAGGTCCTCCTCGCAGGCCGAGGGGATACGGTCATCCTTGTTCAGCGTATGTGTGATGCAGGGCACAAACTTGTTTTTCTGGGGCAGGCGGCTGGCGCACAGTTCCTTGCAGGGGATGGTAAAGGCGTTGCAGTCATAGTCCTTCATCATCTTGCGCACCGCATGGAAAAACCGCAGGTCGTTGACCACATACTCGCCGGGCACGTCGCTTTTCTGCGCGCCGGCGGTCAGGGCTTCGGCCTCCGCGCGGATGGTGTCGTCCGCCGGGGTCGCCTCGTAGTAATCCATGATACGGTGGAAATCGATGCGGTTGTTGCGGATGCCGTACCGTTTGAACAGCCCCACCAGGTCGCTGCAGCTGGTGTTGACCGACGCCGGCGTCTGCTCGCAGTTGGAAAGGACCAGGATCTTGGTGTTTGCCACCGCCTTTTTCACCTGCAGGCAGGTCAGGATACGGTTGTACTCCTCGTAATCATGCGCCATATAGGCGTCCAGCCCCAGCTCGCGGTAGTAGGCGATCAGGTCGATGGGCGTAGGACCCAGGTTGATCATCGAGATGGGCTTGCCCAGCCGCTCGATGCCGGGCACACGGTAGGTGATCAGGTACAGATCCACCTTGTGGTTGTCCGGCATCAGCTTTTCAAACTCGCTGTCCCGCACCACAAAACTCTCGCTGAATTCCAGATAGACCGGTTCCAGCAGATCGCATCGGGTCAGGTCCAGGTTGGCTTTCAGCTCGTCGTACCAGACCTTGAACTGCTCATGCCCCACCCGGCGCTCGTACTCCGGGGTGCCCTCCTCCCGCACGCCGACGCGGCAGGGGCCTTCCCACCAGTCTGAGTGGACCAGATTGCTGAACACCGGCTTGACATTGATTTTGACATCCATTGCGTACTTCATAACGGTTTTATCCTCTCTTTCGTGTTTTCCGTATGTTCCAGAAATGCCATCCGCAGATAGCACTTCCACAACCCGTTTTGTTTGATCTCCGGGTACAAAACCTGGTCCGACACTGCGTCCAGCCAGGCAGGCGGGACCGCCCGGATCTCCCCCGGCGTACATCCGGCGTAGATTTCCCGGAAAATCTGCATCGCCCCGCGCACCAGCGCCGAGTCGCTGTGCAGCCATGCCTCCACCCTGCCGTTGCGGCAGGCAGCCGCTGCCCAGACGGCAGTCCTGCAGCCGGCGATGCGGTTTTCCTCCGTCAAAAGCCGCGCCGGCGGCTGCGGTGCAGCAAGGCCCAGTTCCAGCAGGCAGTCGCATTGGCCGGCCGGGTCCAAGTCGGCAAAAAGCCGGGCATAGAGCCTGCATTTTTCAGCTGCGGACATGGCATGCCTCCCGGATCTCTGCCAGCGCCCGGAGCAGCGCCTCCGCATCCTGCCGGGTATTGTAGATGCCCAACGAGACACGGCAGCAGTTTTCCACGCCCAGCCGGCGCATCAGCGGGTAGGCACAGTGGGCGCCGCAGCGGACCGAAATGCCCCGCTGCCCCAGCAGGACCCCCAGATCGTAGGCGCCGCACCAGTCCACAGTAAAACTTGCCACCGGCGCAGCCTGCGGCGGTCCCAGCAGATGCAGGCCGGGCAGGGCCTGCAGCCCCTGCCGCAGCATGGCAGCCAACGCTGCCTCCTGCGCGGCCAGGGCGTCGAGATCCTGCTGTTCCAGATACTCCAGCGCCGCGGCCAACCCCACCGCGCCTTCCACGTTTGGGGTGCCCGCCTCCCACCGGGCAGGCGGCGGCGCCCAGCTTTCCCCGTCCGGCGCCAGCATCCCGCCGCCGTACTGCCAGGGCGGCAACTGCTCCAATGCCTCCCGCCGGCCGTACAGCACTCCGCAGCCCATCGGCCCATACAGCTTATGGGCCGAAAAGCAGAGCAGATCGCACCCCAGCGCCTGTACGTCGATGCGGTGATGGGCGACTTCCTGGGCGGCGTCCACCACAACGCGGATGCCCTGCCCGTGCAGCTGGCGGATCAGACAGGGCAGCTCCGGCCGAAAGCCGGTCACGTTGGACATGGCCGTAATGGCGACCAGGCGGGTCCGACTGTCCGTCAGCGCCAGCACGTCCTGCGGCCGCAGGCTGCCGTCCTGCCCGGCCTGCGCCACGCGGAGCGCAACGCCCCGCTGCCGGCACTGCTCCCGGAACGGGAGGTCGTTGGAGGAATGTTCCAGCTCGGTCACCACAATGTTGTCGCCGGGGGCGGCCCAGGCGTCCAGCGCCGCGGCGGCGATCAGGTTAAGCCCCTCGGTGCAGCCGCGGGTAAACACGATCTCCTCCGCCGACGCCGCATGGAGCCACCGCTGCACGGTCGCCCGCGCGGCGGCCAGCGCGCTGTCTGCCGCCAGTGCCAGCGGATAGTTCCCGCGGTGGACGTTGGCGTTCTGCTGCCGGTACCAGGCACAGATGCGGTCGATGACCGGCTGCGGTTTCTGCGTCGTGGCCGCATTGTCCAGATAGACCAGCCGGCGGCCGGCGGCATCCGGGTGCAGCAGCGGGAAATCCTGTGTGATATCGCGCGTTTGTCTTCTCATTTCGGCGCCTCCCTTTCCGCCGCCCGCACTTCGGCCAGGCGGGCAGCCAGCCGCCCGGCCAGCTGGGGCACCGTCTCAACGGCGGCCGCCTCCGCGTCTTCCAAATGCACGCCCAGCGCGGATTCCATGTACAAAAACAGCAGCGTCTTTTTCTTGGCGACCAGCGTGGTCTGGTGGCAGTCGTACTTTTCCACCGCACGGCGCAGGGCCTCCGGCGGAAGCTGCCGCACCGCTGCGTCCTGCCGGCGGATGCTCTGCACCGCCAGGCGGTAAATGTTTTTCTCGCCGCTGGGCGGCAGACGCCATTTGGCCTCTATCGCCTGCTGAAGCATCGGCTCCAGCACATCCGCCCGCAACTGTGCGTCCGGAAGCTGCCGAATCGCCCGCAGGCATTCCATACTGCGCCGGCCTGCCGCAAGGATATCGTCTACCATGCGCGCCCCCTCCTGTTTGTCTGTCCTGTGCGCAGTATAACGCAGGCACAGCCAAAATAGTGTGCAGATCGTCCCGCCATTTTTGCAGTCCATCTTAAAATCGCTTTGCGCAGCACATTTCACGACCCATCCTTGTGCAGTTTGTACAATTTTTACGGCAATGTTTTTACATGCCGCCCCGGCTTTTGTTCCGCGGCACAGGCGCCGGCAGCGATTGCCGCAAGCCTGTGGCTATGCTACAATACCGGCAGGAGGGCGATCCCCATGAAAGTTCCCGACCCGCACAGCCGTTATCTGGAATCCTTCCCCCAGACGCTTTCTGTCCGGCGCAAGACCACGCCGGACACCGAAAAAAAGCAGTTCCACCTGCATGAGCAGATGGAACTGGTCGTTCCTGTATCGGATAATCTGGCCTGCCGGTACGAGGGCGGCAGCCTTGCCATGCCCGCCGGCAGCATCCTGCTGCTGGATTCCATGACGCTACACTATATCACACGCCGCTCCGCGCAGGGGCTGGCGGACCGCTATGTGCTGTATTTTTCGCCCGAATCCGTCACGCCGCTGTCCACCCCGGAGCTGGACCTGCTGGGATGCTTTTACCTGCCCACCGGTCCGGCGCCCCGGCTGGTGGAACTGCCGCCGCCCCTGCAGACAGAGACGTTCCAGCTGCTGGATTCCATGGTCCGGCAGGCTGCCCTGGCGCAAAACAACCCGCCCGGCACCATGCAGCATGCGGTGCCCGCGGTCCAGGTCCGCCTTTTGCTTGGCCAGCTGCTGGCATTGGTCTGCGGCTGCTGCCTTGCGCCGGGGCAGACGCACGCGGCCCCCGCCGGCCGGGCCGCCGCCATGTTTGCCGTGCGGGAATACATCCGCCGCCATTGCTGCGAACCGCTGACGGCGGATGCTCTGGCCAGGGAATTTTACCTCAGCCGCACGCAGCTGTACCAGGCCTACCGCAGCGTGTTCGGCGTCACGGTGGGCGAGGCCATCACCCAGTACCGCCTGGCGCGTGCCAAGGATCTGCTGATCAATACCGACGACTCCATTGAGTGGGTCGCCCGCCGGGCCGGCTACCAGAACCTCAGCGCCTTTTCCCGCCTGTTCAAAGCAAAAGTCGGCCTCTCCCCCAACGAGTTCCGCCGCCGCGGCCGGGCATGACCGGGCCGCAAAACGCACCGCGCCCCCTGCAGAAACTGCAGGGGGCGCGGTGCGTTTTGCGCTTTATAAATCGTTCCCGGTTTCTGCCGGCGGCAGGGGTGCGCTCATTTCAGCTGCCGGATCACCCGGCAGGGGTTGCCGACGGCAAGGCTGTACGGGGGCACGTCCCTGGTGACGACGCTGCCGGCGCCGATCACGCTACCTTCCCCGATCGTCACGCCGGGCAGCACCAGCGCGCCCGCGGCGATCCAGACATTGTCGCCGATGGTGACCGGGTGGGTATACTCCAGGCCGGCGGCCCGCTGCGCCGCGTCCATGGCGTGCTCCTCGGTGATGATGCAGACGTCCGGCGCAATGAACACGTTGTTGCCGATGGTGATCTTGCCGCTGTCCATCAGCCGGCCGTTGACGTTCATAAAAAAGTTGTCGCCCACCGTCACATTGTAGCCATAGGTGCAGAACAGCGGCTGTTCCACCACGCAGTTTTCGCCCACACTGCCAAACAGCCCGCGGATCGCAGCGGCCCTGGCCTGGCGGTCCAGCGGATGCAGGCGGTTGTACTCGTACAATTTCTGCACCGTCACATCCCGGTCGGCGGCCAGCTCCGGATCGGCCGGCTGGTACAGCATTTCGGCATAGGATTTTTCGCGTTCCGTCATGGGTGGTTCCTCCTGTTGCGCCGCGGGGGCGTTTCGCTGTATATCCATACTATACCACGCCGCCGCGCCGCCCGCCAGAGGGCGAAGGCCGGTGCCTGTATCAAACACCGGCATTTCGCGGCATAATAATGCCATCGCCGTTCTGTGCAGCAACCGGAAAGAAGGCATCCAATGAAAACAGAGCATCCCATCCAACTGTACCGCGCCTGGCTGAAAGACCGCGAGCGCAGCCCCGGCACCATCGAAAAATATACCCGCGACCTGGCCCGCTTTTTCCGCGAGACCGGCGGGGCCGCCGCACCGCAGCCCGCCGCGCCGGCGGACGGGCCTGCGCCCCTGCCTGCCCCGTCCAAAGAGACCGTCGCCGCCTGGCGGGACAGCCTGGCCGCCCGCGGGTACTCCCCCGCCAGCGTCAACGCCATGCTGGCCGCCGTCAACGGCTACCAGGATTTTTGCGGCAACCCCGCCGGCAAGGCAAAGCCCCTCAAACGGCAGCGCCGGGTGTTCAGCGACGCAGGGCGGGAGCTTTCCCGCGCCGAGTATTTCCGCCTGCTGGCCGCCGCGCGCCAGGCCGGCCGCAAGCGCACGCTGCTGATCCTGCAGACGCTGTGCTCCACCGGCATCCGCGTGTCCGAGCTGCCCTTTGTCACGGTGGAGGCGGTCAAAAAGGGCAGGGCCGCCATCCGCTGCAAGGGCAAGTGCCGCGAGATCCTGCTGCCCGCCCAGCTGTGCAAGCGGCTGGAACGCTGGTGCAGCCGCCTGCGCATCCACGCCGGGCCGGTGTTTTTGACCCGGACGGGCAAACCGCTGGACCGGGTAGCCGTCTGGAAAGCAATGAAGGCCCTGTGCAAACTGGCCGGCGTGGCAAGGGAAAAGGTGTTCCCCCACAACCTGCGGCACCTGTTTGCCAGGACCTTTTACGGGATCGAAAAAAACCTCTCGAAGCTGGCCGACCTGTTGGGGCATTCCAGCATCGAGACGACGCGCATTTATATTATGGAATCCGGCGCCGAGCACCAGCGCCTGCTGGAGCAGATGCACCTGCTGTTATAAACGGATACGAAAGTACAGTTTTGTTTCTATTATTTGTCATGTGCCCCCGTTTTCGCGTGACGATCTGCCCGGTAAAACTTACCGAACGGAAAACAGGGCGCAAAAAAGCAGGTAGGGCAAAAATCAGACACTTGTCCAACCAGATTTCCGTATGATTTTTTATGAATCTTTACGAGATAAGGCGTATCTTCTTGATTTTTTGTATCGCCCGTGCTATTATGTAGGAGTAATTCCGCAGCCGGTGGAAGGATATTGTTTCACATTTTGCGCTGTGGATTTTTTTGTACAGATTTGAAAAGCAACAAAACTGTACTTTCGTATCTGATAACCCGTGTATGGAAGGGATGACCAGTGGCTGACAGCGGAGAAATTTTGCAGGGGTACCCCATCGAGGAATTTCTGCGGCGGGAAACGGCCCGGCGCCGCAGCAGCGAGACCGTCCAGCTGTACCGCAGCTGCCTGTACGGCCTGCGGGACTGGATGGCCCGGCACGGCCCGGTCAGCGCGCAGTCGCTGGACGGGTGGCGGCAAAACCTGGTCCGGCGGGGGCTGCAGCCGCGCACGGTCAACCTGCATCTGGCGGCCGCCAACGGGTACCTGCGCTGGTGCGGCCGGCCCGACCTGCTGCTGCGCCACGTGCAGGCCCCCGCCGCCGAAGGTCCGCAGCTGACCAGGCCCGAATACCTGCGCCTGCTGCGCACGGCCAGGCGGAAAGGCTGGCGCCGGCTGTACCTGCTGGTCAAGCTGTTTGCCACCACCGGGCTGCCGCTGCGGTTTTTGAAGCTGGTCACGGTCGAGACGGTGCGCGCCGGGCAGGCCGAACTGCAGCTGCAGGGGCAGAGTTTCGCCTTTTTCTGCCCAAGCGGCCTGCGCAGCGAGATTTTGGAGTACGCCGACGAGGCCGGCCTGACCGCCGGGCCGGTGTTCGTCACCGGCACCGGCTGCGTCATCGACCGCTCCCACCTCAACCGGGAGCTGACCGCGCTTTGCCGCGAGGCCGGCGTGCCGGAGGAAAAGGGCAACCCGCGCGCCCTGGTCAGCCTGTACCGGGCAACCAGAAAAGACATCTACGCCAGCATGGAGCTTTTGCTCCGCCAGGCTTACGATCAACTGCTGGAGGCCGAACAGGCCGCCGTGGGATGGGAAGCAGGCGCATAACAAGGCAAACCGGCGATCCGCCGATTTCATATCCATCGATCACTTAAAGGAGGAAACCTGCATGAAAAACAAGGCAAGGCGCATTGTCAGCGTGATCTGCGCGCTGGCCATGTGCGCCGCAATGGTGCCGGCTGTATTCGCAGAGAGTGAGACAGTCAACACAACAAGCAACGCAGCGTCCAGCAGTGTCACTGACACAAGCAGCAGTGACACCACCAAGGATTCTGCCGCCGACACAACTACGGGCACGGCATCCGGCAGCACCTCGGGCCCGGACACCGCCCCAGGTACCGATACCGGCACCGACACAAGCGCAGATACAAGTACTGACGCAACAACCGATACGAGTACCGACAGTCTCAAAGACACAGCCCTCGATACAAACATTGATACTCCTGCGGATACCACTACGGACGGCACCGCCACAGAGGGCTCAACTGCACCCGGCAGTTCTCCCCTGCCGGGTGAAACCACTCCCTCCGACACTCCGGCTGACACCAGCAATGCGGATGCCGGAACGGATACACCCGATTCCCCGCTGAACGGGACGGGCGTTACTATCCTGAAAAGCGGAGCGGCTGACACCGTATTTCATATCGGCGAAAATCAAGTTCTAATGATCAGCGGCCAGGATCAGCCGGACAATGAGCCCATCATATTCAAAAATTGTACATTCAACCTGTCAGGCGGAACTGTCAAAATTTCCGGAAACCAGGAGGAAATCTCCTATAACAATGGCGAAACTGTCACCAAACTGTTCATCAGCGGCAATGTGCGGTTTGATAACTGCCGGTTCGTCACGGCGGAAGGCGCAGCCAAGACGACCAGCGCCGGCTATGATGCGGCCATCTATTTCTTCAGCGGCAATATCGTTCTGAATGAATGTGACCTGTCCGCGGAAGGCTACAATGGCCAGTTCCTTGGCTTGTACGGCAGCGACGGCAGCGTTACCTTTAACGACAGCAACATCAGTACGGTCGGCAACAAAAACGGCTGGAGCTATGCAATGTACGGCGGTTCTGTACTGAAACTGAACCGTTCTACCATGACCGCTGCCGGTTCTTCTACGGACAGCGGAAACATCAATGTTTTCTATTCCGGAGACAATCGAACCGGCTATGATGCCATCTACTTTACAGATTCCACCATCGATTTCAGCGATAACAAGGCCGGCGGCTTTGCCATCAACAATGTTAACATCCATGTCAACAACTCTGATATTATTGTAGACAACAACCTTGGCAATGCCTGCAACTCCGGCTACTGGATCGTGACAAACGGCTCCAGCATTACCATGAACGGCAACCGCGGCGGCCATGCTCTTTCCTGCATTGGTTTTGAGATGAGCGATTCCAAGCTGGAGATCCTGCACAACGGTTATGCCGGCGTTTACATTCAGTCGAGGGATTCGTCGCTGACCAACTGCACGGTGGATATCCGCTGCAATGGTGAGAAATTGTTAAGCTATTCTGCTGGTGATGTCTGGCTGAACGGTCACACTTTGACCGTTTCCGGCGGCACATCCAACGCGCAGGAGGGTTCTCCCTGGCTTGGTGCGGTTGGCCGCAAGGGTTCGCTGACTACCACCGGGACAACCTCCGTGGTAGCCTACGACCTGAACAACAATGCTGTAGATAACCTCAAGAGCAACACAGCGGCCTGCTTTGGCCAGGCCCAACTCACTTTGAACAGCGAAACAGACCAGCACACCCTGCTCCTGAATCCGTTTATGGAGAGCGATTATGCCCGCGGCAATGCGGAAAATTCTGCCAGCAGCAACGATGCCGACCTGTTTGCAGATGACCATGTCGTGACTTCCGATGAGCAGACAGGCATCACGTATGACAGAAACTATATTATCGGCGGAACAACCGCCAAAATCGGCACCCTTACCACCGCCCAGCTGTCTCACCACAAGTATGACTGGGACAACGGCGAAGTCACCGCCCAGGCAACCGTTGCCACTTACGGAGTAATGCGTTATGCGTGCACTGACATCTGCACAGATTATGCAAGTCATACCGGCGAACACCCCAACAGCTTTGACTGCGCAGGCACCTATGTGTATGCACCGCTGGTCGGCCTGCATTTTGAATCCAATCTGCCTGCCGCTGCTGACCCGGAGAGCGATGCGGCAACCGGTATGCCGGACGACCAGACCCAGATTTCTTACAATGCCGCGGCGACGGCTCCCGCTGCCGCCCCTTCCCTGTCCTTGGCAAACGGCGATGAATACGCCTTCACCGGTTGGTATACCGACCCGGAATGCACCCAGCCGTTTGACTTCAATACCGCACTGACGGATAACTGGACCATCGTATATGCCGGTTGGGAAAAAGTGCCTGAAACTCCCCCCACCGTCACCGTTCCCAGCACCCCCACCCCCGACGAGCACCCCGATATTGCCGAGGGCATTGCCAACGGCACCTGGGGCGGCACCCCCACCCCGACGCCCAGCGCACAGACCACTGTCATCCCGCAGACCAGCGACAGCCTGCCCCTTGGCATGCTGATCGTCGTGGCCGTCGCGGCGGCCGGTGCGGTCGTCGTCCTGCTGGTGCTGCGCAAGCGCCGCAGCCGGTAATTTCCCGTCTCTCCGCCCGCAAGGGCGCTGCATCCCCCTAACCAGCCAGGGCCGCCCCCTCCGGGGCGGCCCTGGCTGCTTGTTCTGTTTTCCGGCAAGGGTTCGCGGCAGCGGAAAGCCCTGCACGCCGCATGGGCGTTGCCGGCAGCGGTTTTTCGCCCGCCTATCCTGTGCCGTGCCGGTCTCAGCCGCCTGATGTTCCCCCGGCGGCGTCCTCCAGCAGCGCCTGGACAAAGAAATCCGCGGTCAGGCTCTCGATGCGCTCCCGCACCGCCTGGTCAGCCTGGGGGCTGCTGCCCGCAGCCGTGTAATTGTGGGTGGCGTCGGTAAACTGCCCATACAGATTGGTAAAGTTGACGCCGCGGCTTGCGGCGGCCTGCATGGTTCCGTCAATGGTCTGCTGGCTCAGCAGCTCCACATCGCCGGCGGCAAACGCCACCAGCAGCGCGCCCCGGTAACCGGACATTGCCAACCATGGTTCGCTGCGGTCCATCTGCTCCAGAAAATCACTGCTGACCGTCACGTGCCAGTCCCGCAGCTCCACCGTTCCCTGCTGGCGGGCGGTCTCCAGCAGGGCCTGTCGCTCGGCCGGATCGTGGCTCAAAAATTCCAGCCCGTCCAGCCCGGTATTGTTGGCCGGGCTCCAAAGCGCGGCGGCGGCCACCGTGTCGTCCAGCATCAGGCTGACCACCCGGCCGCCCATGCTGTGGCCCAACAGCCCCAGCGGGCCGCCGGCGCCGCACCGCGTGCGCATATAATCCACCGCCGCGCGCACGTCCGCTTCCATGTTGTCCAGCGTGTAGGCGGCGGTGTCCTCAACGCTGTCCCCGCAGCCGGCAAAATCCAGCGCCAAAGCCGCAATGCCTTTTTCCGCCAGGCGCAGCGCCAGCGGGCCAAAATGGCCGTCGCCCTCCCGGCTGCCGGTAAACCCATGGCAAAGGATCACCAGCGGCATGGTTTCGGTGCGCAGCGCCTGCGGCGGCAGGGTCACGGTCGCGTACACGTCCACCGCGTTTTCGCCGCGCCAGGTCTGCAGCGTCACCTGCCGCTGCTCCGGCTGCCCGGCTTCCGGGGAAGCCTGCGGGGCGGGCTGGGCCTGTGCCTGCGCCAGCTGCTGCCGAAGGCTGCTGTTGTCCGCTTCCAGCATACCGCACCAGACCAGGCACAGCGCCAGGGCGGCCATTGCCAGCGCCAGCAGCAGCATGGCCAGCAGCCGCAGCGGCCGAAGCCGGCGGCGGGGTCGATTTTCCTGTTGCATACGGTTCTCTCTTTCCCAAACAGCCAGACAGAAAGGCCCTGCCGCCCGGCAGGGCCTTGTTCTGTCCGAATGGTTCTGCGATCTGTTTTGCCCGGCCGGTCAGGGAAGGACCGCGTAGCGGCCGGCGGCAAAGTCGGCGTCGCTCAGGAACGCGGTGGCGTCCACCTTCCAGTAGCCGTCCTCCCAAATCAGGCGGATGGTGCGGTGGTTCATGCCAACGCTGGTCTCCCCGGTGGTGCGGTCGGTGCGGTGGCTTTCAAAGGTGGCATTGTAGACCACCGTCTGGTCCTCTTGCATGACGATGGAGGAAGGCTCGCACACCGCCGTAAAGTTGCCGGTATCGTACTGGTAGTTGGCGTTTTCCGGGTCGTAGATGCCGCTGGTCTGCGCCAGAGAATTGTCCGCGGTGGAATAGGTCATCTGCCCCACATCCTGCGCGTTGATGCTGTTGAGGTAGCCCAGATAATAGGCCCAGGTCAGCACGTCCACTACCTTGTCGCCGGGGCGGGCCAGGCCGTCCTCGGTGCAAGGCTGATACTCGCCGTAGTCGTCGCCAAAGGTCATGTCGTTGCCGTAGCGGTAGTTGTACCAGACGGCCGCCGTCTCGTACCCGTCGTCCGTGGGGGCGATAATGCGCACCTGGCAGACGTCCTTCAGCGCGCTGCGCTCCACCACCGCGTCGGTGCCCACATAGGTAAAGGGCACCTGTACGCCGTCCACCGTAATGATCGCATTCTCGCGGGAATTGCGGAACACCACCTGCGTTTCCGTGGCGGTAGCATGGTCGGGCACAAACTCGGTGGTGCCGTCATCCGGTTCCAGCGCCTGGGGCAGCTCCGAATTCACAGGCGTGGAGCTGTCCGACACCGTACTGCCGGGATCTTGCGGAGCGGTGGTGCCGGCGCCGTCCCGGCCCAGCCGGCCCACCAGCAGCACAATGACCGCAACCAGCAGCACCACGACCACAGCCCCCAGCGCAATGACCAGCTTGTTGACGGCCGGCCCGGCCGGCCGTGCGGCAGGCGCGGCAGGCGCGGGCTGCGGCGTCGGCTGCGGCTGGATGGGCGGCAGGTCCACCGCCGGGTAGCTTTCCTGGCGGGGCGGCACATATGCTGCGGCCGCAGGAGCCGCCTGCGGGGCGGGTTCCGGCGGAGGCGCCGGCTGTACCGGCTCCGGCCGGGCCGCGGGAGTCGGCTGCGGCGCGGGTGCGGGTGCGGGCGCAGGCGCGGGTGTGGGCACAGGTGTGGGCGCGGGGTCCGGCTTTGGCTGAGGCGCCGAAACCGGCTGCGGCGGGGTCTGCGGCGCCGGGGCAGCCTGCGGTTCCGGCAGGGGCTGCGCGGCGGGGGCCGCCGGTTCCGGCTGGGCAGCGGGCGGTTCCGGCAGGGGAACACCGGCCGCCGCCGCGCCATAACGGGTGCGGGGCGTCTTGCGGCGGGCAAAGGGAGAGTTCGGGTTTCGGGACAGCGGCGGCAGGCCGGCCTCTGCGGGGGCGGGCTGTTCCGGCGCTGCCGCCGGCAGCGGCGCGCCGCACTCGCTGCAGAATTTTTGGGTATCGGACTGGATGGCTGCGTGGCAGTTCGGACAATATCTCATGCTATAAAACTCCTTCCTGGCAGGGTACTGCCCCTGTACGGGACAGAGGATGCCTTACCGTGCAAATGCAAACATCATTTGCAGGATGAAATCGAAAATTGCCACAGCCGCCTTCCAGCTCCACTTGATCCAGCCCCACAGGATCGTGCAGATCACATGGGCGATCTTGTACGGCCCGTCATAGGACTCCGTATAATCGGTGCGCAGGATCATCCAGTTGGGGATCAGGCTGAACTTGATCAGGAAAGCACTGATGGCCGCAAAGGCCAGGCCGCCGATGATGGTGGGCAGCAAACACAGCGTCAGGATAACGCTGACGCAAAGTCCGCCCAGATTGTCCTTGTTAAAGGTGGTCTTGTTCAGCGTCTGTGCGTATGCCAGTTTGTCGCGGCTTCCCTGGTCGGAATAGATCGCATCGGCCTTGGTGCAGTATTTCAGATAATTGTCCATAGCCGCCTGGTTGGCAATGTACTCGCCGCCGCTGGCATGCTCGGTGATATAGGTATCGGCTTTGGCGATATAGGCGCTCTGCATATAGACCGGGAACTCGCGGTCCTCCGGGTATGCCTGGCGGTAATCGGCCAGCTTGGCCTCGGCCATGGCCTCGTTGTTCTGGTAAAGGTCGTACTCAATGTCATAGGCCACCAGCATATTGGTGTCCGGGTAATCGTGCAGCATCTCGTCCAGCAGCGCACGGGCCCGCTGGGGCATCTGGTACAGCCGCAGGCACAAAAAGATCAGCCGCGCCTTCATATCCGGGTCCTGGGTGCGGGCCACCGCGTCGTACATGGTAGCGTAGGCGCGCTCATAGTCGCCATTTTCGGCATAGCACATGGACACCACATTGAACAGGCGGGGATCGTCAATGCCGGCCTGCAGCGCCTTGGCCGCCGTTTCCAGCGCCTGCTGATAGCTGCCATGCTCGTAAAAGCTCTCCGCCATCGAAATCAGCGCCTCGGCGCCGCTGCCGGTGGGCATGACCGGGGCCGGTGTTTCGGTATTGATGGTGGGCGCCGTCTGCTTGTTCTTTTAGCGGTTGAGCTTGCGGTCGTAGTCGGCGCGGTCCTCCTTGTTGCAGAGGATGCGCGACGCCTCGTTCAAAAGCGCGATCATCCGCTCCGCCTTCTGGCGCTTTTCCAGATCGGCCGCGTTGGTGCGGGTGGTCCATTTCTTTTTCAGCGTGCGCAGTGCCTTTTCCAGCGCAGCTTCGTCCATGGAAGGGTCCAGCCCCAGCTCGACATAGTAGTTTATCACAATGATTCCCCCTGTTTTCTCCTGTCTTGCCGCAAAGCGATCCGTTTATACCGGATTGATCTTTGCCATGCTGCGGCGGTGCTGTTCCACCTCGTCGTCGTTCATGTTGGCCTGGCGGCGGATCTGGATCTCGCCCACCTTGACGTTGTCGATCAGGTCGAACACCTCGCCGCAGATCACGCCGTTGGCGTCCAGCCCCAGCGTAACGGCCACCGGGCTGCCCGCCGGGTGGGGACGCAGGCGGATCTCGGCCTCGCCCACGACCGTCACATAGCCCAGGTCGGTGTCATCGCCCTCGGTCACCTGCAGATTGATGACCTGCTGGTTGTCCTGCATGGTGCTGTAGTGATTGGTCTCGCGGGCGGGGATGGGCGTGTTTTTGGGGATAATGATGGAGTTGACGTCCCCCTGGGTGTTATCATCCCAGATCACCACGCCAAGGCCGTGGGAGTTCACATCCCGGAACGGCATATTCTCCACCGGGACCGGCATGACCGATGCGCTGCCGGACGCCTGCGCCGCGGCCGCCTGGGCCTCGGTGGGGGCAGCACCATTGCAGAGGAAGTTGGCGTAATAGGCCGCTCCCAGCGCCACCGCCTCGTCGGGGTTCAGCTCGCAGGAAGGCTCCGTCTGCAGCTGCTCCCGCACCAGCTTGCGGATGACGGGCATACGGCTGCTGCCGCCCACCAGAAGCACCTTGTACAGGTCAGAGGGCTTCATGTCGGCGTCGTCCATCACGATGTCGACGATGGTCTGGGTCTTGCTCAGCACGTCGGCGCACAGCTGCTCAAATTTTGGGCGGGTCACCTCCACCTTGGCCTTTTTGCCGCAGGCAGAGATCGACACAGTCACCTTTTCCCGCTGGGACAGCGAGATCTTGGCGCTCTCGCACTTTTCGCGCAGTTCCTGCATGGCCTCGTCGTCGTCGGTCATGTCCACGCCGGTCTGCTCCTCGAACTGTTCCGCCACGTAGTTGATCAGCGCGTTATCGCAGTCGAAACCGCCCAGGTTGCGGTCGCCGCCGGTGGCGATCACGTTCATTTTGCCCTCCTGGTCCACGTGCAGGATGGTAACGTCGAAGGTGCCGCCGCCGATGTCGTAGACCATGATGTTTTTGCCGGCGGCCGAGCGGTCCATCCCGTAGGACAGCGCCGCCGCCGTAGGCTCGTTGATGACGGCCAGCACGTTCAGGCCGGCGATCTGCCCGGCGTTGATGGTGGCCTTGCGCTGGGCGTCGCTGAAATAGGCGGGCACCGTGATGACCGCGCCGGTGACCTTGTCGCCAAGGAACGCCTCGCTGTCGGCCACGATCCGCTTGAGGATAATGGCCGAGATATCCTCGGCTTTGTAGCTCTCGCCGTCGTCCCGCTCAAACGAGTATTCCGGGTTTCCCATATTGCGCTTGACGAACTGGACCACGTTGTAAGGGTCCAGCATGCTGTTGCTTTTTGCCTGCTCGCCCACCACCACGTCGTCGCCGTCAAACATCACCACCGAAGGGGTGGTGTTTTTGCCCTCCGAGTTCGGGATGATCTTGGGGGTGCCGGTCTGCGGGTCGATGTACGCCGCAGCGGAAAAGGTGGTGCCAAGGTCGATGCCAAGAATTTGTGCCATACAGGCCACTTCCTCTCTTTCGTTCTTTCTGTTGCGATGCTGTATTTTTCGGCACTGCCGCCGGCGTTCAGCCGCCGAACAGCCGTTCCAAAAATCCTTTTGGCTTTGCCGCCGTCACCGTCACGTCCAGCCGGGCGGTGACACGCCCGTCCTCCGAGGTGTAGCGGATGCAGCAGCTGCCGGCATGCTTGGCTTCCAGCAGACCTGCCATAAAATCGTAAGCAACCGTCGACGGGTCGGACAGCTCCACCCGCACCGGCCGCTGCGGGGCGCCGGCGGGCTGCCGGGCAAAGCGGACCCGCGCCACCTCGCCCTCCGTCAGGGAAAGGGAGGGCGGATCGATGGCAAACGCCTCCAGCCGGGGCACTACCGTCACATGGCAGCGGGCAGTCACGCCCTCGGCGTCGGCGATGATGTCGCAGCTTCCGGGACGGCGGGGGGTGATGCGCCCCCGGTCATCCGCCACCGCCACCAGCCCGCTGCTGGAACGATACCGCAGTTTTGAGACGTTATCGGCGTTTTCCGGCTGGTAGCTCAGCTGCACCGCGGCGCAGCTGCCCATTTCCAGCTCCAGAGAGGCCGGCTGCAGCTGCAGCGCAGTGATGCGGTTGCGCTGGATGACCGTGACCTGGAACTCGGCCAGGGGCCGCTGCTCGCCGGGCAGAAGCACCGTGACCATACACTTGCCCACATCCACGCCGGTCAGCTCGCCGTCTTTTTCGGCCACCACCCCTGCGGCGCTGGAGCGGATGCTCAGCGCCGGCACAGGGCTGCCGGCAGGATACACCTGTACCGGAAGGCGCAACGTCTGCCCCACTTCCAAAAGGGTGACCGGCTCCACCGCCGTCTGCGGCTCTACCGCCCCCAGGGCGGCGACCTCGGCCCGGTGGATGCCCAGCTGCTCCGGGACATAACTGTCCAGCGCGCGGTGCAGCAGCGCCACATAGGGGCCGAATTCCAGAAAATCCCCCACCGCTCCGGGCAGGTCGGCCATTGTCGGCGCACTGCAAAAATAGATATCCCCTGCGGCCGGGGTTCCCCGGCCGCCCAGGTGCACCGCACAAGCGGTGCCGGGGGCGCAGCGCGCCAGCTGCACACGGGTGGGGCCGTCCGGTTCAGTGTCGGTCACCACAATGGTGGCGTCCGCGTCAGAGGGCGCCAGCGCCTTGATGTCCAGCACCTGCAGTTCCGGCCTGCAGAAGGCCAGCCGGGGCAGCAGCTTTGCCAGACCGGCGTCCCGCAGCAGGGCGGCCGGGTCGGCACAGTACAGCCGCACCGTAAACTTCTGCCGCGGGCAGGCGGGCACAGCGCCGGTGGAGATGCGCTGGCTCAGATGCTTCAGCCGGCGCAGGGCCGGGTCGTCCAGCGGCGTGCCGCTGCGCTGGTAGGACCGGCAGGCCGGGCAGGCCGCCGCCAGCGGCTGGAGCAGCTGCCCCTCCACCGGGCGCGCCAGCAACCGCAGCGAGAAATCGTCGTTGACTTCCCGCTCGACCACATCCAGCAGCTGGTCGTACCACTGCCGGAAAGGCAGGGTCTGGAAGCGGGACAGCGCGCTGACCGCGCTGATGGGCTGGCCGTTGATGGAAATGCGGCTGGCGGAGGTGTAAAAATTGTACAGGATCTCGACGCGGGTCATCGGATCAGGCCTTTCTTTTTGGCACGGATGTACTTGATGTAATGGGGATCGCGGATCACAACGGCCTGATACAGCGCCAGCCGCAAAAGAAGGATGCGCGCCTCGGCGTCGTCCTCAAATTCGGCATAGCTGGGCAGGGCCTGCAGCATCTCCGACCGCCAGCGGTTCAGCGTTTTGGCATCCTCGTCGGTAAAGTCCTCGCTGTGCGGCTGGGCAAACCGCAGCGGAAAGGTCTGGAACAGACCCCGGCAGCCCAGCAGCTCCACCAGGCAGGTGTCGCACAGGCGGCGGGCCTTTTTGGGGTCCTGCTCGATCTGCGGCATAAAGTGCCGCAGCAGCGCGGTGTAGTCCTGCTGCTTGAACGGGTTCAGCCCGCTGCGGCGGACCAGGTTTTCCAAAATGGCAGGCTGATACAGCTCGTCCTGCATCTGCTCCACCAGCCGGATGGCCAGCTTGCCGTTCAGTCGGCGGCGGGCGGCGGGATCGTCCGCCGCGCTGCGCAGGTAATGGCCCGACTGGCAGGCGTCCACCAGCGTCAGCACCGGTTCCAGCCAGCCCTGCTGGCTGATGATGGCCTGCCCGCGTCCCAGGCGGCTGATCTCGCGGATCTGGTCGTCCTGCAGCGCAAAGGAGTGGCCGATGGCCTCGAAATCCGACTGCTCCGGCAGGCGCATGACGATCTTGGTGTTGGTGTTCTTGATGGCCGAGATATCCACCGCCGAGGGCGACTGGTCCACAATGACAAAGCCCTCGCCATAGGTGCGCATCTCGGCAATGGAGCTGCTGAGCATCTCGACGCTTTTGCCCTGCACGTTGGCGCTGTCCTGACTTTGGGTGCCGCCGCAGCGTTTGAGCAGGTTGTGGGCTTCCTCCAGCACCGTCACGTGGCGCAGGGCGGCGTTCTCGCTGTCCGCACGGGCCATGCGGTGCTCGTTGAGCTTCATCACCAGGATGCCCATGATCAGCGACTTGGTCTCGGCCGCGCCCACGCGGCTCAGGTCCACGATGGTGTTCTGATCAAACAGCACCTCGTCGGCGATCTCGTACCCGCCGCAGAAGATCTGGCCCATCAGGCCCTTGGTCAGCGCCCCCACACGGGTGACCAGCGCGCCGGTGTAATCGCCCTTGCTCTGGGCGGAATAGCTGGATTCCTGGATGGTGCGCACCAGCTGATCCGTCAAAACCGAAAAATCCGGAAATTCCGGCCCGCCGTTGTCGAACCGGCGGGAGCTGACCAGATCCCAGCCGCACTGCACATAGGAGCGTTCCACCGCGTCCTTCAAAATTGCCGGCATGGCGCTGTACAGCGGCCAGCAGGCGTTGAAGATCTCGATCAGCCGGTCCAGGTGCTCCAGCACATGGATGCCCTTGGGGAAGCTGAAGGGGTTGATCCGCAGCATGCGGAACTGTTCCGGGTTGGTCCAGAAGATGTTGATGCCCGACAGGCCGCCGAACTGGTACTTATACTCGCCTTTGGCAGGCTCCACCACCAGAAAGCGGATCTGGTTTTGCAGCAGCTGTTCCAGCAGGCAGTAGGTGGTGTTGGACTTGCCGCTGCCGGTGGAGCCGGTGATAAAGCAGTGGCTGCGCAGCATCTCCAGCGCCAGATTTACCGGGGTCGCCTGGGTCACGCCCTTGTGCAGTACCTGGCCGATGCGGATCTTTTTCTCGCCGGGGCGCTCGTCCGGGCAGAAGATGTCCCGGCCAAAGCTGGCGATGTAGTCCACCACCAGCCCCGGCACGCTGCGCTGGGGCATGCCCAGAAACAGGGGCAGCTCCTTGCCGCTGACCAGCGCCGACGGCGTGACGGTCTGGGCCGAAAAGGCGCTGACCGGCGGCAGTTTGATCCGCGGGTGCTGCGCGTGCTGCAGGCAGTTGAACACCTGGGCAGCCTGACGGCTGGAACCGCTGCGCCACAGGTTGATAAACGCGTTTTCCACCTGGGTCTTGTCGCCGGCCAGCAAGGCGCGGAAGCTGCTGGCCGCCACCATGCAGACCTGCGGGTCCTCGGCGATAAAATAAGCGCCGCAGGACCACAGGCCAAAGGCCTCGCTCTCTTTCAGCCGGTCCAGCTGCTGCTGGATGCGGTCCAGCATATCGGTGGCGGACTTGTTTTCCTGGTTGATGGTAAAGGTGCGGCTCTCGCCCAGGGTGTTGGTGGTGGTGTGGTTTTCGCCGCTGCTGCTGGTCTTGGCGGTGCCCGTGGACATGGCCTTTGACCAGGAAGTGGACGTTCCGCTGGTGGACGTGGTGCCGTGGGAGCTGCTGCTGCCAGTGGAGAACCCGTCGGACGAAACGCCCCAGTTGGTGCCGTAGCTGTCCGACTCGGAGAAGGAGTTGCTGACGCTCTCGCTGTTGCTGTTGGTCACGCTGGAGTTGACGCTGTCCGAAAAGCTGCTGAAAATGCCGTCCGCCACCGCCGTGCTGATGTTGTCGCCGTAAGCAAGGCTCGTTTTGGAAAGCGGCGTAACGGTGGTATACATTTCCTCCAGGCCGCGGCGGCGCTGGTCCACCAGCGCCTGGGGCATGGCCTCGGCCAAAAGCAGGGCGGTGTATCGCTGGCCGCTCAGGGTATCCACCAGTTTTTCGATGCCCTGCACAAAACGGTCCCGGTCCTCATCCCGCAGGGCCGGCACCATCGTCACGGCGGCAATATTGCGTCCCTGGCCGGCGGCAAAGGCCGTCTGCATTTTGCGGGAGATCTCCTCCCGGCGCAGGCTGGTCAGGCTGCTGCCGGGGAAATTGCCCTGCAGCCCTTTTTCCAGCAAAAGCCCGGCGGTGGACGCCTGGTCCGCGCAGCGGGTGCCCGCATAAAAATCAACGCCTGATCCATCCGAGTCCAAAATCAGGAAAACACTGGCATGGATGCTTTGCAGCGCACCGTACACGCTGACCAGCTTGTCGTTGGTGTTTTCCTGCTCGTCAAAGATCAGGCGATGCAGTTTTACAAGGCGAAGCGAACCCCAGCCATCCCCCTGGACGACCGGCGCTTCCACCGGATATACGCTCAAATTTTCAAGATAGCTGCGGGAAACAAAACATTCGATATACTTTAATCCGGATACCAGTTCCTTTTCCTGCTGCAGCTGCTTTTGCTCCACCGTTGCCATGATATCCCTTCCCACCCAGGGCGCCCGTCCCGTTTGCCGGGCCCGGTCCGCCGCCCTGCCTGCGTTTACAGAGCCGCCATTTTATGTGCAATTGACAATTCTTTGCCCGTATTGTAGATTATAATCAGGAATTATAACCGCTGTTGGCATGCAGAGCGCCGCAAGCCCCGCGCCGCCGGGTCGCTTTTACCCGGCAGGGTTTCCGCATATTGCACAAAAAAACGCAAGTAACTTGAGAAAAACAATCGTTTTGTAGACAGTATACATTACCGCTTCCACTCCTGTCAAGTAAGTGTTGTGGCACAGTTTCGCGCACAAAGAGCAGATGCGGAGCATTCCGGCGCCGCCCGTTTTCGTGCGCGGCGGCTTTTGCGGGACACCGCTTCCTCTGCCCTGCCACGGTCCGCCATTCCATTCAGAAAGCGAGGGCCCTTCCATGGTAGAACACCTTTCCCCCAGCGAATACATCGCCAACGGGTACCACTACCGTCTGGACAGCCAGGGACGCATCGTCAGCGCCGAAGGCGAGCTCCATCTGGCCGAGTCCGACCGGGTGCGCAACGCCGCGGCCCAGCGGGAAGCCGGCCATGACAGCCGCGATGCGGCCGACGACGGCGGCCACCTGATCGGCACCCGGTTCGGCGGCAGCCCCGGCCTGGAAAACCTGGTGGCGCAGAACCGCGTCTGCAACCGCCGGGATTACAAAAGCATGGAAAACGAGTGGGCGCACCAACTAGAGCTTGGCAACCAGGTCCGCGTGCGGATCGAGCCGGTCTACCGCGGCGACAGCGAGCGCCCCACCTACCTGACCGGCAGTTACACCATCACCCGGCCGGACGGCAGCCATATCACGGAAGAATTTTCCTTTACCAATATCGACACCCGCGAGCTGGAACAGGAACTGGATGCCCTGCCGGAGGCCGACCTGCCGGAGCTGGAGCGCGACCCTTATCTGACCCCGGAACAGCAGCAGATTGCCGACGAGGTAGAGCAGGAATGGGAAAAGATGCCGGCCAAAAAACGGCACGAGCTGCTTGACGATGCAGCGTGGTCCGAGCAAACGGATCTTGCCGCAAAAAAAGAGGATGGCGCGTCCGCTGAGGAAACAGAACCCGACAGCGAGCGCGCCGCCCCCAAAACCGGCCCTGCCCCCGTGAACGGACCCGATCCCGCTGAGGCTGCGGAACCCCGGCAGGTCCCGGAGGACGGCGCGCCTGACCGCCATGCGCCGGAAACCGGGACCGAGTCCGCCGACGGCAGGCAGGGCGGGCTTTGGAACTGGATCAAAAGCAAATCTTCCGGCGGCGGCACAAACGATATCCCGGGCACAGAAGGCTCCGACGGCCCGCGCACAGCAGAAAACGCAGCGCGGCAGTTCGAGGGACTGCCCGTGGACGAATATGGCAATGTGCTCAGCCCCGACGGCCACGCGCCCAAGCTGGACAACGACGAAAAGCTTGCCCAGGGCACGGCCGAGTTTGTCCCTGTCCGGCTGGACCCGCCGGTGGTGGAGGAGGTTTCTGCCAACCGCCTTGAGATGGTCCGGCTGAACCCGGAGGAGATCCGGGACCCGGATGTATTCTGGTCCCAGCACAATATGTACGACAAAGCGCAGGGCATCAGCCGCCCCACCACCAAGGAGGATTTTCTGGAGCTGGCCTCCCATATCCCGGAGGTCAAGCAGCGCCTGGCTGCCGGCGAAACGCTGGAATCGCTGGAAAAAGACCCAAAGGTAGGCGCCTGCGCCACACAGTATTTTGATCCGCAGGTCATGCCCCGCGCCGTGGTGGGCAACGGCTTTGCCGAAATGCAGGACGGCGGCCGCCACCGCATCCTGGCCGCCAGGGAACTGGGATTTGATATCCCGGTACATGTGGTCGGGCGCTACTGGTCAAATGATATCGAGATCCGGGACGGGATCGACCCGCCTCCCCCCGGCGGGGGCGGGGCCGGACCGATCCCGCCGTCCAACCCACCCGGCGGAGACGGACCAACACCACCGTTCAATCCGCCCGACGGGGGCGGCTTACCCCCATGGGATCTGCGCAATTACGATGAAAACGGCAGGTACATCGGCGACCGGAATCAGTACGACCCGGACAAAATGCGGGACGAGATCTACCGCAAGGCGCTGGAGTCCTATGCTGAACATGTAAAGCATGCCTACCCCGACCCGCTGGAGCGCAGCGAAGCTTACGCCGATTACGCCGACAAACTGCGCCGCCAGTTTTACCCGGAGGAATTTGAACCCCAGGATCAACCGGCCGACACAGCGCCGGAGCCTCCGGAACGCGAAGCGGAGCAGGCCGAGGAGGAGCCCAAAGACACGCCGCGGCCTAATACGGCCGCCGAGCCGGAGGACGAGGCCGAGCCGGAGGACGAGGCTGAACCGGAGGATGAGACCGAGCCAGAGGACGAGACTGAGCCGGAGGACGAGGCCGAACCTCAGGACGAGGCCGAGCCCCAGGATGAGGCCGAGC
>ERZ1643246.411-NODE-411-length-56286-cov-7.348953_pt1 | contig 56286 bp, 58 predicted proteins | sample MGYA00579265_ERZ1643246 | MGnify/ENA primary metagenome ERZ1643246 (study PRJEB29033, sample SAMEA4952261) | chicken gut metagenome | biome: Broiler Chicken; feature: Gastrointestinal Tract; material: Caecum | place: Ireland | collected 2018 | study: Broiler... | reverse complement strand
CAGGGCACCGCTGTCTCCCCGGCTGCACGGACTCTAAGAGTATAACCTGTTTGGCAGGAAAAGTCAACGGCCTGCTAATAAAGAACTTGTGGCGGCCATAAAAATAAGCTATAATAAAAACCAACTGAACGGCTGCCGTCCGCGGAGAAGATCCGGGGCAGGCCGTCCGTATGCCGGAAGGCAAATATAAAAGGATAGGATGGATGTGTCAAATGAAAAGAATCGGATTATTGACAAGCGGCGGCGACTGTCAGGCTTTGAACGCTACCATGCGGGGCGTGGTGAAGGGACTTGCGAACAACCTGGACGAGCTGGAAGTTTACGGTTTCATGAACGGATACAAGGGACTGATCTACGGAGATTACCGGATGCTCTCCTCCAAAGACTTTTCCGGTATCCTGACCCGCGGCGGCACGATCCTGGGCACCTCCCGCCAGCCCTTTAAACTGATGCGGGTTCCGGACGAGAAGGGTCTGGACAAGGTGGAAGCCATGAAGCAGACGTATTACAAGCTGCGCCTGGACTGCCTGGTTATTCTGGGCGGAAACGGCACACAGAAGACAGCCAATCTCCTCCGGGAGGAAGGGCTGCATATCCTCCATCTTCCCAAGACCATCGACAATGATATCTACGGTACGGATATGACCTTCGGTTTTTACAGTGCCGTGAATATTGCGACAGATGCCATTGACTGCATCCACACCACAGCCTCCTCTCACAACCGTGTGTTTATCGTGGAGGTTATGGGGCACAAGGTGGGCTGGCTGACCCTGTACGCGGGAATTGCAGGCGGTGCGGATATCATCCTGATTCCGGAAATTCCCTATGATATCAACAAGATCGTGGAGGCCATCAACAAGCGTGTGGCCAGAGGCAGCGGCTTTACGATCCTGGCCGTGGCCGAGGGAGCCGTCTCCAAGGAGATTGCTGCGCTGCCGAAAAAAGAGCAGAAGAAAAAGCTGGAGAGCATCGCGAAGAAATACCCCTCTATTTCCTATAAGATTGCGGAAGATATCCAGCAGCAGACCGGCATGGAAATCCGGGTGACGGTACCCGGCCACACCCAGAGGGGCGGAAGTCCCTGTCCCTATGACCGTGTGCTCTCCACCAGAATCGGTTCCGAGGCTGCCAAGCTGATTATGGAAGAGCAATACGGATATATGGTGGGCATTGTCAACGGCAAAGTGAAGAAGGTTCCACTGGCCGAATGCGCGGGCAAGCTGAAGATGGTGGATCCCGGCTGCCAGGAGGTGAAGGATGCCAAGAGAATGGGCATCAGCTTCGGAGATGAAGATGTATAAGACCAGGATAGGAGTGACTCCATGAGCTATACGGCTCTGTACCGAAAGTTCCGCCCTGCAGATTTTGAGGACGTTAAGGGGCAGGAACACATTGTAACTACATTAAAGAACCAGATGCGGACCGGCCGCATCGGACATGCTTACCTGTTCTGCGGAACCCGCGGGACAGGTAAGACTACGGTGGCGAAGATTCTGGCCAGAGCAGTGAACTGCGAGCACCCTGTAGACGGAAGTCCCTGTAATGCCTGCGCCTCCTGCCGGGCAATCCAGGCCGGGATCTCCACAAATGTCATCGAGATTGACGCGGCCTCCAACAACGGAGTGGACAACATCCGGGAGATTCGGGAGGAGGTTTCTTACCGGCCCACGGAAGGCCGGTACAAGGTCTATATTATCGATGAGGTGCACATGCTCTCGGCAGGGGCCTTCAACGCACTTCTGAAGACGCTGGAGGAACCGCCGGAGTATGTGATTTTTATTCTGGCCACCACGGAGGCAAACAAGATACCGGTCACAATTCTGTCCCGATGCCAGCGCTATGATTTCAGGCGTATTACCATTGACACCATTGCAGACCGCCTGCGGGAACTCACAGAGAAGGAGGGCGTGAGCGCGGAGGAAAAGGCCCTGCGCTATGTGGCGAAGAAGGCGGACGGCTCCATGCGCGACGCCTTAAGTCTCCTGGACCAGTGCATTGCCTTCTATCTGGGGGAAACCCTTACCTACGATAAGGTGCTGGAGGTTCTGGGAACTGTGGATACGGAGGTGTTCAGCCGACTTCTGCGGAGTGTCATTGCGGGAGATGTGTCCGGCTGCCTTCATATCCTGGAAAAGCTGGTGGCCCGGGGTAAAGAGATGAATCAGATGGTCAGCGATTTTACCTGGTATATGCGGAATCTTCTGCTGGTGAAAAGTTCCGGTGATCTGGAGGATGTGCTGGATGTATCCACAGAAAATCTGGCGCAGCTGAAGGAAGAGAGCGGGATGGTGGAAAGCGGGACCCTGATGCGGTACATCCGGATTTTTTCAGAATTGTCGGGACAGATCCGCTACGCCTCCCAGAAACGGGTGCTGGTAGAAATCGCGCTGATCAAGCTCTGCCGGCCGCAGATGGAGACGGGGCTGGATTCCATTCTGGACCGGGTGCGTGTTCTGGAGGAAAAACTGGAGCAGGGATCCTTCGTTCCGGCAGGGTCCGCGGCAGTCCCCCGGGCAGAAGCCGGACTGGAGGGGGAGGAGACAGAGGAGCCTCCCGTTCTGCGGGCCGCTCCGGAAGATCTGAAGGAGATCCGTACCCAGTGGAAAATGATTGTGGGGAGAACGGCGCCCCCGCTGAAAATTTATCTGCAGAGCGCTGTGCCCAAATATGACGGGGCCACAGGAGAGGCAAAGCTGTTTCTGCTTTTCCGGGATAAGACAGCGCAGCTGTATGTAAACCGGCCGGAAAAAATTGAAGAGATCCGTCAGGCGATCCGGGAGACGGTGCGGAAGGATGTGGAAGTGGAGATTCTTCTGTCCGACGGCGCTGACCGGAGGGGGCTGGCAGATATACCCGTGGAGGAGCTGCTGCGGGAGGCAGTGCGTATGCCGGTGGAAATAGAAGAGGATCCGGATGAGGATGAATAAATAACAGGAGGATAATCGTATGGCAAAGAGAGGTGGATTCCCCGGAGGAATGCCCGGAAATATGAATAACCTGATGAAGCAGGCCCAGCGCATGCAGCGTCAGATGGAGGAAAATCAGAAGGCCCTGGAGGAAAAGGAATTTACAGCGGCCGCCGGAGGCGGGGCGGTGGAGATAACCGTTTCCGGAAAGAGGGAAGTAACGAAGGTGCATATTGAGCCGGAGGCGGTGGATCCCGAGGACGTGGAAATGCTGGAGGATCTGATTATGGCCGCGGCTAATGAGGCCCTGCGGAAAGTGGATGAGGAGTCTGCTGCGGTCATGTCCAAGATGACCGGCGGACTGGGCGGAGGCTTCCCCTTCTGATATGGAATACTATTCAAGCCACATCAGCAAATTGATTGAAGAGCTGGGAAGGCTTCCCGGCATCGGCCCGAAATCGGCCCAGAGGCTGGCCTTTCATATTATAAATATGCCGCCGGAGCAGGTGGAGGCTCTGTCCGCCTCCATCCGGGAGGCAAAGGCCAACGTGCGCTACTGCCGGATCTGCTGCACGCTGACGGATCAGGAGATCTGTCCCATCTGCAGCAATCCCTCCCGGGATCAGAAGAAGATCATGGTGGTGGAGAATTCCCGGGATCTGGCAGCCTATGAGAAAACCGGAAAATATGACGGCGTATACCATGTGCTGCACGGAGCCATATCACCCATGCTCGGCATCGGGCCGGACGATATTCGTCTGAAGGAACTGATGCAGCGGCTGCAGGGGGATGTGGAGGAAGTGATTATCGCCACCAACTCCAGTCTGGAGGGTGAGACCACGGCCATGTATATCAGCAAGCTGATCAAGCCTACCGGGATCCGGGTCACACGGATTGCCAGCGGCGTTCCGGTGGGAGGAGATCTGGAATATATCGATGAAGTAACGCTGCTCCGTGCTCTTGAGGGACGGGTGGAGCTGTAGGAGGGAGGAATGTATGGCAAAGAAAAAGGTGACCTCCTCCGATGTGGCGCGGGCTTCCGGCGTGTCACAGGCAACAGTTTCCATGATCCTGAACCATAAGAGTACGGTTTCTTTTACCCGGGAAACGGTGGAAAAGGTGGAGCGGACGGCCAGAGAAATGGGATACCAGGTTCCGGGACGCCGGACCCATAAGGACAGCCGGAGCCAGCGGATGATCCTGGTAGTCTGTCCTACGCTGACAAACCCCTACTATGTAATGCTGCTGCAGGGCATCGAGGAGATCGCAAAGGAGAAGGGGTATGGGGTATTTGTCTGCAATACCCAGAGGAACCTTAAGCTGGAAGAGAATTATCTGCGGATGATGCGGGTTATGCAGCCCCAGGGTATTATTTATACCTGCAACCCCAGCGCCTGCTATAAGGAGCTGATCCGGGAGATGGCAGAGAAGATTCCGCTGGTGGTGGTAAACAACCGGGACGAAGGAATGACCATGGATGCCGTGGAGCTGAACAATGCCAAGCCGGGCCGTCTGATGGCCGGCCATCTGCTGGAGCTGGGACACCGGCATGTGGCATTTGTGTCGCCGCCGCTGACTTCCCGGCAGGGGCAGCGGCAGAAACGGATCGAGGGATTCGTGAAGGAATATGAAGAAGCCGGACTGAAGGGGGATGTGATCGTCAAGGCGGCGGGTACAGAATTGATCTCCGGCATTCCCAGCATGGACTCTGAATACCGCATGGGATATCTCCTTACGGAGGAGCTCATGGAAACTCATCCGGAATTGACCGCGATTGCGGCCATGAATGATATGATGGCCTTCGGCATCATGGACGCACTGCTGGCCATGCGGCGGAAAATTCCCCAGGATGTGTCGGTGATCGGGTGCGACAATATCATTTACGCGGGGCTCAAGCCCATTTCCCTGACAACGATCGATCATTTTGTGGCGCTGAAGGGGCGGGATGCCTGCGAGATCGTGATCAAGAAGATTCATTCCCAGCGGAGCTACAGGGCCGGGCATGAACCGGTCAGCATCTATCACATTGAATATGAGCCGAAGCTGATTGTTCGTTCCAGTACCACATACGCCCGCACAGCCAGAAAAAATAAATAAAGGAAAAGAAAATTATTAATAATAAACAACTGAAATTTCGTGAGAAACTCAGAGTTTACGCGGATTTAAAGCAGCCGCGGAATTAATAAACAGATATTATTAATAAAAATTTTAATTAAAAAAAAATCAAGCTCTTGACCGGAGCCAGAATATGCTTATACTATAAATTGTAGATGCCTGAATTTTACAGAAGATAAAGGCAGAAATAAAAAATAATCCGGACAAGGGAGGTTTTAACAATGAAATTTTTCGTAGACACCGCGAACGTAGATGAGATCAGAAAAGCCAATGATATGGGAATTATCTGTGGAGTTACCACAAACCCGTCACTGATCGCAAAAGAGGGAAGAGACTTTAACGAGGTGATCAAAGAGATTACCGCCATCGTTGACGGACCCATCAGCGGCGAGGTGAAGGCCACCACCACCGATGCCGAGGGAATGATCAAAGAGGGCCGTGAGATCGCGGCGATCCATCCCAACATGGTCGTAAAGATACCCATGACGGTTGAGGGACTGAAGGCTGTCAAGGTTCTCCACGCGGAGGGAATTAAAACCAACGTAACTCTGATCTTTTCCGCAAACCAGGCCCTGCTGGCAGCGAGAGCAGGAGCTACCTATGTTTCTCCCTTCCTGGGCAGACTGGATGACATCAACCAGAGAGGCGTGGATCTGATTACGGAGATTTCCGAGATTTTCCAGGCGGCCGGCGATATCGACACCAAGATCATCGCTGCCAGCGTACGCAATCCCATCCACGTAACAGACTGCGCTCTGGCCGGCGCGGATATTGCCACGGTTCCCTATAAGGTGCTGGAGCAGATGACGAAGCATCCGCTGACAGACGCGGGTATCGAGAAATTCCAGGCAGATTACAAAGCAGTATTCGGAGAATAATCGAGAGCAAAAGGAGATTAGAGATGACGACGTTAGAGCTTCAGAAAATAGCCAATGAAGTCCGCAAGGACATTGTTACGGCTGTGCATGCGGCGAAAGCCGGACATCCGGGCGGATCTCTGTCCGCGGCGGATATCTTTACATATCTGTATTTTGAGGAAATGAATGTGGATCCGAAGGATCCGAAGAAGGCGGACCGCGACCGCTTCGTGCTGTCCAAGGGCCATACGGCACCGGGATACTATTCCGTTCTGGCGGAGAAAGGCTTCTTCCCCAGGGAGGATCTTAAAACCCTTCGTCATCTGGGCTCCTATCTGCAGGGCCATCCGGACATGAAGCACATTCCCGGCGTGGATATGTCCAGCGGCTCTCTGGGACAGGGGATTTCCGCAGCTGTGGGCATGGCGCTGACCGCAAAGCTTTACGGCCAGGATTACAGAGTGTACACACTCCTGGGTGACGGCGAGATCCAGGAGGGACAGGTCTGGGAGGCCGCCATGTTTGCCGGCGCCAGAAAACTGGATAATCTGGTGGTGATCGTGGACAACAACGATCTGCAGATCGATGGAAGAATCGGAGATGTGTGCTCCCCCTACCCCATCGATCAGAAATTTGAGGCATTTAATTTCCATGTGATCCGCGTACAGGACGGAAATGATTTCGATCAGCTTCGGGCCGCTTTCCAGGAGGCCAGAGGCGTTAAGGATATGCCCTGCGCCATTATCGCAAAAACTGTGAAGGGCAAGGGAGTTTCTTACATGGAGGATCAGGCGGGCTGGCACGGAAAAGCCCCCAACGATGAAGAGTACAAGATTGCGATGGAAGAGCTGGAAAAGGCAGGTGAAGCGTTATGTCAGAAGTAAAGAAGATTGCGACCAGGGACAGCTACGGAAATGCTCTGGTGGAGCTGGGAAAAGAGCATGATGACCTGGTGGTGCTGGATGCGGATCTGGCAGCAGCCACCAAGACGGGAACCTTCAAAAAGGCTTTCCCGGAGCGCCACATCGACTGCGGAATTGCAGAGTGCAACATGATGGGTATTGCGGCGGGAATCGCGGCGGCAGGAAAAGTTCCCTTTGCCAGCAGCTTTGCCATGTTCGCGGCCGGCCGTGCCTTTGAGCAGGTACGCAACTCCATCGGATATCCGCATCTGAATGTAAAGATCGGCGCTACCCATGCCGGAATCTCTGTAGGAGAAGACGGCGCTACCCACCAGTGCAATGAGGATATTGCGCTGATGCGCACCATCCCCGGCATGGTGGTGATCAATCCCTCCGATGATGTGGAGGCGAAGGCGGCAGTCAAAGCGGCCTATGAGCACCAGGGACCGGTTTATCTGCGTTTTGGAAGACTGGCCGCTCCGGTCATCAATGACCGTCCCGATTACAAGTTTGAGCTGGGACGGGGAATTGTCCTGAGAGAGGGAAAGGATCTGACCATTGTGGCCACGGGTCTGATGGTATCTGAATCTCTGGCGGCGGCAGAGATGCTGGCGGCGGAAGGCATCGATGCCAAAGTGATCAATATCCACACCATCAAACCCCTGGATGAGGAGCTGATTGTGGCTGCGGCTCGGGAGACGGGAAAAGTTGTCACCGTAGAAGAGCATTCCGTGATCGGCGGTCTGGGAAGCGCTGTGTGTGATGCGCTCTGCGCCAAGCATCCGGTTCCGGTGCTGAAGATCGGCGTGCAGGATGTATATGGAGAATCTGGTCCGGCGGTGCAGCTGCTGGAGAAGTATGGCCTGGATGCCAAGGGAATCTTTCAGAGCATCAAGAACTGGTATTAAATCTGTTTTACAGGAAAAAGAAGGCTGTTGTCTGCGGACGGCAGCCTTTTTTCTGCTCTGCCAAGATGCGGCGGCCTGCGGCTCCGGCACAGGAGAATGCCGCGGCTGATGGTGTCCGCCATGCGGAGAATTCGAGAAAAATCCACAGCCTGAAGTGCCTGATGGGAACCTTTTTCAAAACTGCTGACAATGCCCGTAATAAAGATGTCGCCTACGGGGGGAAGGATTTTTCCGGCGCCGGAGCCCGGACGGATGGATCCGCGTCCCACGGAAATATGGTGCTGGTGGCTGCGGCAGCCCAGGGAGGCATCTACGGCCAGAACCAGGGCATCGGGGTGGCAGAGAGCCAGATCGGCCAGGGTTTCCCGCAGATTCATGGCGTGCACCGGCTGCTCCAGCGTTCCGTAGACAAAGAAGTCCTCCTGCCTTTGACGGATCAGGGACCTGCCCACCAGAGGGCCCAGACTGTCCCCCGCGATCCGGTCGCTGCCGATGCACAGGCAGACCATCTCTTTCCGGAGACGGCCTGTCCGGCGGATATACCGGTTCAGGCAGCGGGCCAGGGTTTCGCTGGCGAAAGGGTCCTGTTCGGGGATATATGTGATCTTTCGATGGATATTCCGGATCATGGAGGTACCTGCCTTTTCGGTTCTTTTATTTATTAGGATATTCAGAAAAGGAGATTTTCATGCGCCCTCCTGCAGCGCCTGCCGGATTTCCGCCTGCCGGAGAAGGAAGGGACTGTAACAATATGTCGGAGAAAACAGGGCTCTCGCCGGCAAAAACCGATAAAATTTTCCCGGCCTTTGTGCTACCATGGTTGGACAGGGCAGAACAGTTGTAGTCAAAGGGGTGAAAGTTTATGATTGAGATTGTTTATAAGGAGGAGAAAAAGGAGGCGGAAGGCAATGAGGGGATTTTTCGACTCCCGAAAAACATCCGACAAATCGGCGAGTGCAGAGGAAACCGGAAGATATACCTGGAAGATTACGCGTACACCTTTTTACGGAGGCTGGGAGAGGAAAACCGGGAGAGGGGGAGAGCCGGAATCCTGCTGGGACAGTACAACTGGCTGGACGGAGTTTCCTATCTGTTTATAAAAAGTGCCCTGGATATTGAAGAGATGGAAGTTTCCCGGGAACATATCCGTTTTACGGATCAGATCTGGTCAAAAGTCCATGGAGATATGGAAAAGTATTTTAAAGGACAGGAAATCCTGGGATGGTACCTGAATCTTCCGGGTTTTCCTATGGAGATAAACGAGGTCATCTTAAGAGCACATCTGAATCACTTCGGAGGGAACGATAAAGTCCTGTTCCTGACAGAACCCACAGAAAAAGAAGAAGCATTTTTCACATATGACAGCGGAAGGCTGAAGCGGGAGGGCGGCTTTTACGTCTATTACGAAAAAAATGAGCCCATGCAGGGATATATGATCGATCGGAACGGAAATTTTTCCGAAGAAAAGGAGATTCCGGTCCAGGATAAGGCGGTGGCGGATTTCCGGAAACGGATCGAAGAAAAACAGGAGGCCAGGGAAGAGGGAAAAAGATCTCCGCTTTTCGGTCTGACTGCGGTTGTGGCAGCGGCAACTCTGATTTTGGCTCTGTCCTATACCGGCATCGGAGGACAGGCGGCAGATTTTTTTCGCCGTCTGACGGGACAGGAGGAAACCGTGCCGGTGGACGGAACCTCTGTAACAGCCGTTACGGAAGAACCGGAAGCCACGGCGGAGCCCTCGCAGGCTCCGGAGGCCACCCCGGCCGCCACCCCGGAAGCTACAGCGGAGCCCACGCAGACACCGGCGGCAGAGCCCTCCGGGGCGGGGGATGAGGATCAGGAAGCGGCTGAGACTTCTGCCGCTGTGCAGGAATACACGGTGGTTCAGGGTGATACGCTGACGAAAATATGCCGCCAGTATTATGGAAATCTTGGCAGGCTGGCTGAAATCTGTGCGCTGAACGGGATACAGGAAGGAGATATAATTTTTCCAGGACAAAAAATAAAACTCCCGCAATAATCAAAAATGTGGTATGCTAAACGTACGGATCGGTATAAGTAAGGGGTATTATGAAGGAATATAAAGAAACGGAAGAGAAAACAGAGAAAAATGCCGGGGAGATTCTGAGCCAGAAAGATCTGGATGTGATTGAAAAAAATCTGGGACAGATGGTCGAACTGCAGATGGAAGAGCTTCAGACAGATGAGCCGGAAGAGTTTCCGGAGGATCATTCCGCGGACAGAGAAGACTCTGCAGAGGAGGAAGATTTTACGGAGGAAGAAGAGCCGGCAGAGGTAGAAGAATCTGCGATGGGGGAAGCTTCCGCGGAAGAGAAGAGCATTTCGGATGACGGGGAAAGTTCTGAAGAGGAAGAGGGGATGGAGGAGTCCCAAAAGGAAGAACTTCCGGATCCAAATCCCAAAAGCGGGAGTGAAGAAAAGTCTTCGGAAGAAGAGCCGGAATTGACGGCGGCAATTACCAGCGAAAGTGCTTCCAGGCAGCCCTCCAGGCGCCGGAGAAGGGCGGCCGGGCGCCGGAGCAGAGAAACCGCCCAAAGGAGAAAGCCGGAGAAGGCGCGGGTGCCTTTTTCAAAAAGAATGGCGGCGGGGGGAAGGCTGCTGCTGCGGTTCTTCAGGAGCCGCTGGTTCCGGCATATTGCTGTTCTGCTGGCTGTACTGTTTGTGGTTCTTTTTACAGCGCATACAGTCCGGAACTGGACGTATCATTCTTATGAAATTTCGGAGGCGGATAACCAGACAGATACCACCTCCTTCAATTACTGCGCGCTGGGAGATTACGTACTGCGCTACGGTCTGGACAGCGCCATGCTGACCAGCCGGAACGGGCAGACCGTGTGGTCTGTAACGTATTCCATGCAGTCTCCGGCGCTGGCAGTCTGCGGAAATACCGCCGCTATTTATGATAAAAGCGGAACAACGATTGTGGTCTGCGATGAAACCGGTCAGATTGGGACTGTCAGTACCACCCTTCCCATACAGAAGGCAGAGGTGGCAGAACAGGGCGTGGTGGCGGCCATATTGGAGGACGGGGACAGTACCTGGATCCAGTATTTTGACCAGCAGGGAGAGATGATCGCCTCTTTTCGGACAGCCATGGACGCAACCGGGTATCCCATGGATCTTTCTCTCTCCTCCAACGGCATGCTGCTGGGGGTCTCCTATCTGAAAATGGAGAACGGCGTGCCGAAGACAGAACTGAATTTTTATAATTTCGGAAATGCGGGGCAGATACAGATGGACAACCAGGTCAGCAGCTATACGTACGAGAATACGCTGATCCCGGATGTGACCTTCCTGGACAGCAATACGTGCGTGGCATTTTTGGAGAACGGTTTTGCCGTCTTTGAGGGTGGGCAGATACCGGAGAAGGTCAATGAGGTAATTGTGGAGCAGGAGATTGTAAGTGTATTTTGGGACGATTCCCATATAGGGATGATTCTGGATAATGACAGCGAGGACTATCCCTTCCTGCTGGCGCTGTACGGTCCCTCCGGACGGGAAATCTTTCAGAAGGAGCTGGATTTTGAATACCAGAATGTGGAGATGGGATTCGGGCAGATCCTCCTGACCAACCGTACCGGGTTCTGCGTGTACAGTACAGACGGAGTGGAGAAGTTCCGGGGCGAATTATCCAATGTGATTGTACAGGATCTTTTTGCCCTGGGGCGCACCAGGTTTATGCTGGTGGCGGAAGACGGGCTGTATACAATCCGAATAAAATGATAGGCTTGTGGGAGTGCGCAGCACGGAACAATCCGCAGGCATCCTGGTTGGGGACTTTTGTCCCCGGTATCATGATATCATAGCATGAGCAAAGCCGCTGTATCGGAATAGACTGGATACAGCGGCTTTGGTAAATTTTTGGGAGTTGTCCGCATATTTTCCGGATGCTGCAGGAATAATCTCAGAATGCCAGCAGAGTCTCTAATTTTTCTTGAGCATCCCCATAGCCGGTGAACAGGATAGTGTGAAGCCCCTGTTCACCGGCTGCTTTTATATTGTCCGCATTGTCATCCAGAAATACCGCCTTCTCCGGCGTAATGGAAAACTGGCGGAACAGAAGCTGGTAGATCGCGGGATCCGGCTTGATGAGGCCGCAGGCGTAGGAGAACAGAACGCCGTCCACCAGGGACAGAAAGCGCAGTTCTTCACTGGTCTCTTCCCGCAGGCGGCGGGAATAATTGGAGAGACAGAATACCCGGTATCCCCGGGCCTTCAGAGAACGGATCCAGTCTTCCGTGTAGGGAAAAAGCCGGATGGTTTCACGGGAATACCCGTAGGCGGCCAAAATCTCTGTCTCCAGTTCCGGGTCAGCAGCAATGAAGCGCTTCAGGATCTCGTTTTCGGGCAGAATTCCCCGGTCCGCCTCTGCCCAGGCGGGGTTGTCATAGACGGCTTTCTTCAGCCGCCGCCGAAGCCCCGGGTCGGAAAAGTGGCGCTCCAGGGGAATATCCGGCTGAAAATCCACCAGGACCCGGCCGATATCGAACACAACTGTATCAATCACTGAGGGATTATTTTTCTCCGGCATGGGCGTCTTCCTCCTTTTTTTCTTCCTGTTCTTTCTGTATCTCACGGTTCTTGTCTTTCAGGCGGCGGGTCACCAGCGTCATGGCGTACAGAAGGACCGGCACGGCAATGGTGCAGTAGATGGATCCCATCAGAAGATTCTGAGCCGCCGGATCGTCCATGAGGGCGAAAACCATGGTGGAACCGTACATGGCCAGCAGCAGGATCACGCCGATCAGCGCCAGGATGCGTTTTGCTTTTTTCATCTGTTTACTCCTTTCGCAGCGGACGAATGGACAGGGTATGTTTTGAAATCTTTTCGCATAGAGTCATTATAGTAGATTGTAATCCTCCGCGCAATACTGCGTTTATGGACATTTTAGAAAAAATTAATAGGTCGGGAATTGCTTTTACGCCGGAAAAGAGATAAAGTAAGACTATTAACAGATAAAGGAAGGATATTGTCGGGATGAATAAATTCAGAGATAAACTGGAAAACTTTATGCAGGGCCGGTACGGAATCGACCAGCTGGGACGCTTTATGCTGTATGCCGCGCTGGCTCTGATTATTCTGTCCTTTTTCTTCCGGGGAATGTTCCTGAACACAGCCGCGCTGGTGCTGCTGGTGCTGTGCTACATACGGATGTTTTCCAGGAATCACGCGAAGCGCTGGGCAGAGAATGAAAAATTTCTCTCCATTAAGGACAGGATTTTCGGCAGGGGCAGGCACCGGGATGCCGCCTACTGTTACTTCAAGTGCCCCGCCTGCGGGCAGAAGGTAAGAGTTCCCCGGGGTAAGGGAAGAATTTCTATCCGCTGTCCCAGATGCAACAACGATTTTATCAAGCGCACCTGAGATGAGGAGCAGCAATGTTTGGCTATATTACCATTGACAGAGAAGAATTGAAGGGAAAGGATTTTGACAGATACCATGCGTATTACTGCGGGATCTGCCGGGATCTGAAGGAGCGCTACGGAGAAAGGGCCAGAATGACGCTGACCTATGATATGACATTTCTGGCGGTGCTTTTGTCGGGACTGTATGAGAGCAGGTCCAGACAGGAAGAGCATTTCTGCATCCTGCATCCCACAGCCAGGAAGACCTGCATCCGCAGCGCCTGTACCCGCTATGCGGCGGATATGAATATTCTGCTGGTTTACCATAATCTGATGGATGACTGGCTGGACGAGAAGAAGCATATGAGCTACCGGGGAGCCAGGCTGCTGCGGGGAGCCTATCTGAAGGCTGCCGCTGCCTATCCCCGCCAGGTGCGGGCCATCCGGAGATACCTGAAGGACCTGCACAGGGTGGAGGAGGCGAATTCCCGGGATATTGACCTGGCCTCCGGGCTGACAGGCAGGCTGATGCGGGAGATCTTCACACCCCGGGAAGACGAATGGAGCAGGGAGCTTGGTCAGGTCGGCTTTTATCTGGGAAAGTTTATCTTCCTGATGGATGCCTATGAGGATCTGCCGAAGGACCGGAAGAACGGCACCTACAACCCGTTTCTGAAGCTGGCGGAGGAGGCGGATTATGAAGAGAAGGCATCCGGCATTTTGACTATGATGGCTGCCGCTGCCGCCCGAAATTTTGAGAGGCTTCCCATACTGGAAAATGTGGACATTTTGAGAAATATATTGTATTCTGGTATTTGGACAAAGTATCGTCTGCTGCGCGGGGAGCGATCCGGCCAAAGCGCAGACGGACAGAGTAAACATGAGGAGAACAGATAATCGATGCAGGATCCATATGAGGTGCTGGGCGTCTCCAGAGATGCCAGCACTGAGGAAATAAAGAAGGCATACAGACGGCTGAGCCGGAAATACCATCCGGATGCCAACATCAATAACCCCAACAAAGAGCAGGCCGAGGAAAAGTTCAAGCAGGTACAGCAGGCGTACAAGCAGATCATGGACGAAAAGGAGAACGGGGGTGCCTCCTCCTCGGGGAACGGGGGCTACGGCTACGGCGGCTATGGAACCGGCGGTTCCTACGGCGGAAGCAGGGCCTATACGAACGACCCGAAGATGCAGGCGGCGGCCAGCTACATTAATAATCAGAGATTTGCGGAAGCCATGAATATTCTGAATGAGATGCAGGATCGGAACGGTACCTGGTACTATCTGCACGCCATTGCCAATGCCGGTCTCGGAAATAATGTGAATGCCGTGGAAGACGCGCAGATGGCGGTAAACCTGGAACCGGAGAATCTGGAATTCCAGAAGCTTCTGCAGCAGCTGTCCGGGAACGGAGACTGGTATTCCCACATGGGCCGGGGCTACGGCTACGGCGGTATGGACTGTGAGGGCGGAAACGCCAGCAAGGCGTGCTTAAGCTGCTGCGCGCTGGAGATGCTCTGCTGCTGCTGCGGGCGGGGCGGCTGTTTCTGGATCTGAAAGAAATATTAGAAAAAGCGAATAGAATAGCGGGAGGAGGTCATACTATAAGTGTTCATTGGAATCCCTCCAATGAAGTACCAAAGATAAAGGAAATACTTATCCTCCCCTATGGAGAGCGGGTCAGCGGCAGGACGCCGCGGGCCCGCTCTTTGCATTGTGCTTCCCTCTATTCTGTGATAAAATAAATAAGATTTACGAAAAAAATCCCCGCGGTACAAAGATATGGACAGGAGGTATTGCATGGAAGAAAAAGTATGGGTGGAGAAATACTATCTGGAGACGGACCGGGAAAGAAGAAAAGAGATGCTGGACCAGGCTATTGCGGAAGAGGGGATGACCCGGGAGAATGAGATCCGGCTGAAGTTCTGGGAGAGGCGGTACGAGACAAGGGAAAAGGACAATGTGCAGATAGACCGGTTCATCCGGGGCTGGATGGAGATGTCTTATATGAATACCTCCTCCCGTTCGGCATTTGGACGAAAGAAGCTGGAAAGGGAAAAAGAAAAAGTCCTGGACGACTGGAGCATGGAGCTGGCCAGAAGCTACGGGGAGGAAGGGGAGGAGGCCTTCTACCAGGAGCTCTGCAATATGACGCGGCTGTATCTGCAGCTCTGCCAGGAGGACAAGTCCTATTCCTCCCTGATCCTGGGCATCGGCACCATGAAGAGGGAATCTCTGATTAATAAAATAGCGATGGATGTTTACACCATGGCTTATGCGGTCCCCAGATTTACCGGCACAGAGGAACTTTTTTCCACCTTTACCCGGGCGGCAACGGACGTCTTTTACGAGACGTTTCCGAAAAACCGGGAGCTGCTGGAAAAGCGCATCAGCGGTGAACTGAAAAAATAATGTGGAGGGAAGCAATCGGCAGGCTTGCGGAGGAGAGAACGCTGGAAAAAGAGGATTTTCTGGTTCTGATGGAAGAGCTGCCCCGGGAGGGAGAGCAGGAGCTGTTCCGACGGGCCAGAGAAACGGCCCGGTCCGTTTTTGGCCGGGAAATTTATGTCAGAGGGTTGATCGAAATCAGCAATGTCTGCAGAAATAACTGCTATTACTGCGGAATCCGCAGGGGAAACCGGGAGGCGGACCGGTACCGCTTAAGCCGGGAGGAGATTCTCGCGTGCTGCGGGAATGGATACAGCCTGGGATTCCGCACGTTTGTCCTGCAGGGAGGGGAAGATCCTGCCCAGGATGACAGATGGGTAGAGGAGACGGTGGCGGCCATCCGGATGCGGTATCCGGACTGTGCGGTCACCCTTTCTCTGGGCGAAAAGACCCGGGAGGCCTACCGGCGCTTTCGGGAGGCAGGGGCGGACCGTTACCTGCTGCGGCATGAAACGGCCGATCCGGTCCACTATGCAAAGCTCCACCCGGCAGAAATGTCCTATGAGAACAGGATCCGCTGTCTGTGGGATCTGAAGGAGCTGGGCTATCAGGTGGGAACGGGCTTTATGGTGGGGTCCCCCTACCAGACGCTGGACACCATCTGGGAAGACCTGCAGCTGATCAAAAAACTGCGGCCGGAGATGATCGGGATCGGTCCGTATCTGGTCCATCACGGCACACCCTTTGCGGGCCGGAAGAACGGATCCATGATCTGGACCCTGCGTCTTCTGGCTATTTTCCGGCTGCTGTATCCGGAAGTGCTGCTGCCCTCCACCACAGCTTTGAATACGATTCATCCAGAGGGGCGCAGCCTTGGGATTCTCGCCGGAGCCAATGTGCTTATGCCCAATCTCGGCCCGGCAGAAAGACGGGAAAAGTATGAGCTGTATGATCACAAACGCAGCACGGGGGGCGAGGCGGCTGAGGGGATCCGGCTGCTGGAGACAATACTGGGAAAGATCGGGTACACCATCTCCGCATCACGGGGGGATTACGGAGAACACGGCGTTCACTGACAGAAGGAGGAAAGAATAATGTATGATCCAAAGTCGAAACACGCAGATGATTTTATTAACCATGAAGAAATCCAGGATACGCTTGCCTATGCGGAAAAGAATAAGCGGAACGAGACGCTGATCCGGGAAATTCTGGAGAAGGCGAAAAAAGAAAAGGGACTGAATCACCGGGAAGCATCTGTGCTGCTGGCCTGCGAGATACCGGAGCTGAATGAGGAGGTCTACAGGCTGGCGGAAAAAATCAAAAAGGATTTCTATGGAAACCGGATTGTCATGTTTGCGCCGCTGTATCTTTCCAATTACTGCATCAACGGCTGTGTGTACTGTCCTTATCATCAGAAGAACCATCATATTGCAAGAAAGAAACTGACCCAGGAAGAAGTGCGCAGGGAAGTAATCGCCCTTCAGGACATGGGGCACAAGCGTCTGGCCATCGAATCCGGGGAGGATCCCAAGAATAATCCTATTGAGTACATTCTGGAATGTATCAGGACCATTTACAGCATTAAACATAAAAACGGTTCTATCCGCAGAGTAAATGTGAATATTGCCGCCACCACGGTGGAAAATTACCGGAAGCTTAAGGAGGCGGGGATTGGCACCTATATCCTTTTCCAGGAGACGTACCACCGGGAGAGCTATGAGAAGCTGCATCCCACAGGTCCCAAGCATGACTACTGCTACCACACGGAGGCCATGGACCGGGCCATGGAAGGAGGCATTGATGATGTGGGCCTGGGAGTCCTCTTCGGCCTGGAGATGTACAAATATGAATTTGCCGGGCTGCTGATGCACGCGGAGCATCTGGAAGCAGCCTTCGGCGTGGGCCCTCATACCATCAGCGTGCCGAGGATCAAACGGGCGGATGACATTGATCCGGATGTATTTGACAATGGAATCGATGATGAAACCTTTGGGAAAATTATTGCCTGCATCCGGGTGGCTGTGCCCTACACGGGGATGATCATCTCTACCCGGGAGACGAAAGCCTGCCGGGAAAAAGTGATCCGGTACGGGATCTCCCAGATCAGCGGAGGTTCCAGAACCAGCGTGGGCGGCTACTACGAGCCGGAACCGGAGGAGGAAAACTCGGAGCAGTTTGATGTCAGCGACAACCGGACTCTGGATGAGGTGGTGCGCTGGCTGATCGGCATGGACTATATTCCTTCTTTCTGCACGGCCTGCTACCGGGAAGGAAGAACGGGAGACCGCTTTATGAGTCTGTGCAAAAGCCAGCAGATCCTCAACTGCTGCCACCCCAATGCCCTGATGACGCTGCAGGAGTATCTGGAGGATTACGCGTCACCGGAGACGAAGGCGGCGGGAGAGGCGCTGATACAGCGGGAGATTCCCAGGGTTCCCCGGGAAAAGACCCGCATGATCCTGGAGGAAAATCTGGAAAAGATCCGAAAGGGTCAGAGAGACTTTAGATTTTAACAGATGAAGGAGGAAGTATGGAGCAGCAGTCCGGAAATCAGAACGGGACACAGGGGGAGAATAAACAAAAAAACAGGAATGTATGGTGGCTTATTCTGGCGTGCCTTTTGATCCTGCTGATTGTCTTTGTGATCCTTCAGGGGGTTTCCAGGCAGCAGACGTCGGAAGAAATCTCCTACGATGCCTTTGTGGAAATGGTGCAGGAAGACCGGGTGGAGAAAATTGTGGTAACCACCTCGGATACGCTGGAGATCACAGCGGCCGGAGAGGGCGGCAGCGGAGAAAAAGCCAGATATACCACCAACATGGTGGGAGATGAGAATGCCCTTCTGGAACTGGTGGACGGCAGGGAGATTGAGATCTCCAAAGAACAGCCGGATATGGCGGAATCCATCCTGTCGGCGGTGGTGGGCATTGTGGTGCCGCTGCTGATGGTGGTGGTCGGCTTTATGATGATCATGCGCTACATGAATAAAAGCGGCGGCCTGATGGGTGTAGGAAAGAGTAAAGCCCGTTCCTATGTACAGCAGGAGACAGGGATCACCTTTCAGGATGTGGCGGGCCAGGATGAGGCTAAAGAATCTCTGCAGGAGGTCGTGGACTTTCTGCATAACCCGGAGATGTACACCAAAATCGGGGCGAAGCTGCCAAAGGGCGCTCTTCTGGTGGGACCGCCGGGAACGGGAAAGACGCTTCTGGCCAAAGCGGTGGCCGGGGAAGCCCATGTGCCCTTTTTCTCCCTGTCCGGCTCGGAATTTGTGGAGATGTTTGTGGGCGTGGGCGCCTCCAGGGTGCGGGATCTGTTTGAAGAAGCAAAAAAGAGCGCGCCCTGCATCATTTTTATTGATGAGATTGATGCCATTGGAAAAACCCGGGACACCCATTACGGCGGCAATGATGAGCGGGAGCAGACCCTGAACCAGCTGCTGGCAGAGATGGACGGCTTTGACAGCTCCAAGGGCCTGCTGATCCTGGCCGCCACCAACCGGCCGGAGGTGCTGGATCCCGCGCTTCTGCGGCCGGGACGCTTTGACCGGAGGATTATTGTGGACCGCCCGGATCTGAAGGGGCGCGTAAACATTCTGAAGGTGCACGCAAAGAAGGTGCTTCTGGACGAAACCGTGGACTTCGATGCCGTCGCCCTGGCCACCTCGGGAGCCGTAGGGTCAGATCTGGCCAATATGATCAATGAGGCGGCAATCCTGGCTGTAAAGCAGGGGAGGCAGGCCGTTTCCCAGACGGATCTTTTTGAAGCGGTGGAGATTGTCCTCATGGGCAAGGAGAAGAAGGACCGGATCCTGAGTCAGGAGGAACGGCGCATTGTATCCTATCACGAGGTGGGCCATGCGCTGGTCAGCGCCCTGCAGAAGGATGCGGAGCCGGTGCAGAAGATCACCATCGTGCCAAGAACCATGGGAGCTCTTGGCTATGTCATGCAGGTGCCGGAGGAGGAGAAATACCTGAACACCCGAAAAGAACTGGAGGCCATGGTGGTGGGCCTGCTGGCCGGCCGGGCGGCGGAAGAGCTGGTCTTCGGCAATGTGACCACCGGAGCGGCCAATGATATTGAACGGGCCACGAAGATCGTCCGCGCCATGATTACCCAGTACGGCATGTCTGAAAAGTTCGGCCTGATGGGTCTGGCAGAACAGGAGGACCAGTATCTGGAGGGGAGAATCCGCCTGAACTGCGGGGACGCCACGGCCACGGAGATTGACCATGAGGTAATGGATCAGCTGAAGGCTGCCTATGAGGAGGCGAAGCGTCTCCTGTCAGAGAACAGAAAGGCGCTGGATGTGATCGCGGAATTCCTGATTCGGAGAGAAACGATTACAGGGAAAGAGTTTATGGAGCTGTTCCGCCAGGTGCAGGCGGAAGCGCCCGCTGAGGGATGAGTATGGCATTTGATATTGAGGAGGAACTGAAAAAACTGCCGGGAAAGCCCGGCGTATATCTGATGCATGATGCCCGTGATGAGATCATTTATGTGGGAAAGGCGGTAAGCCTGAAGAACCGGGTCCGTCAATACTTTCAGAGCAGCAGGAACAAAGGGCTGAAAATTGAGAGCATGGTACCGCAGATTGCCAGGTTTGAATACATTGTGACGGATTCTGAGCTGGAGGCCCTGGTGCTGGAGTGCAATCTGATCAAAGAATACCGGCCCAAATACAATACCATGCTGAAGGATGACAAGGCATATCCTTTTATCCGGGTAACGCTTCAGGAGGAGTATCCCCGGGTGCTGTTTTCCAGAACCATGAAAAAGGATAAGTCGAAATATTATGGCCCCTATACCAGTGCGGCGGCTGTAAAGGAGACCATAGAGCTGATACGGAAGCTGTACCATCTCCGTTCCTGCAGTAAAAAGCTGCCGGCGGAAGGCGGCAGCAGGCCCTGCCTTTATTACCATATTCACCAGTGCAAAGCACCCTGCCAGGGCTGGATTTCCCGGGAGGAATACAGAAAACAGGTGGATCAGGCGCTATGTTTTCTGAACGGCAATTTCCGGGAGGTTCTGGAAATGCTGACAGAAAAGATGAACCGGGCGGCGGAGGAGCTGAAGTTCGAGGAGGCCGCGGAGTACCGGGATCTGATGGACAGTGTCCGGCGGATCGGGGAGCATCAGAAGATAACCAGCGGAGACGGAGAAGACAAGGATGTGGTGGCGCTGGCTCTTGACCGGGAAGATGCAGTGGCGCAGGTGTTCTTTATCCGGGACGGAAAGCTGATCGGCCGGGAGCATTTTTATCTGCGGACGGCCGGGGAAGAGGGGCGGGGAGACGTACTGCAGAGCTTCCTGAAGCAGTTTTATGCCGGTACGCCTTTTATTCCCAGGGAGCTGATGCTGTCGGATGAGGTGGAAGAACAGGAGATCCTGGAAGAATGGCTGACCGGGAAAAGAGGGCAGAAGGTGCATATCCGGGTTCCTAAAAAGGGTACGAAGGAAAAGCTGGTGGAGCTGGCCAGAAGAAATGCGGAAATTGTCCTGAATCAGGACCGGGAGCGCCTGAAGCGGGAGGAGGGGCGCACCATCGGCGCGATAAAAGAGATTGGCCGGTGGCTGGGCATAGAGCCTCCCGTAAGAATCGAAGCCTATGATATCTCCAATATCAGCGGATTTCAGTCTGTGGGCTCCATGGTGGTCTACGAGAAGGGAAAGCCAAAGCGGGCGGATTACCGAAAGTTCCGCATTCAGACGGTGACAGGCCCCAATGACTATGCCAGCATGGAGGAGGTTTTAAGCCGCCGGTTCCAGCGGGGACTGGCCCGGGACAGCGGCTTTGAACGGCTGCCGGATCTGATCCTTATGGACGGAGGCCGCGGCCAGGTGAATATCGCGCTGGCCGTCCTGGAAAAGCTGGGGCTGAAAATCCGGGTGTGCGGCATGGTAAAGGATGATAAGCACCGGACCAGAGGCCTGTATTTTCAGAACCGGGAGCTGCCCATCGACCGGGATTCGGAGGGATTTCATCTGATCACGCGGATTCAGGATGAGGCGCACCGGTTTGCCATTGAATATCACCGGCTGCTGCGAAGCAAAGGCCAGGTGCATTCGGTTCTGGATGACATTCCGGATATCGGGCCGGGCCGGAGAAAAGAACTGATGCGCCATTACCAGAGTCTGGACGAGATCCGGGAGGCTTCGGTGGAGGAACTGCGGGCCCTGCCCGCCATGAATGAGAAGGCGGCCCGCTCCGTGTATGCGTTTTTCCATAAAGAGACAGGGGTCTCCGGTTGAAGCGGGGATTCGGATATGGTATGATAAATGCAAACAGCGGCCTGCGCGCGCCGCGGCAAAAAGGAGAGCCTGATGAAATACATTACATTATCAAAACTTGTGGAAGCGCTGGATCTGCGCAATATGACGCCGGAGATTGATACGGACGAGTGCAGGATCACGATTCCGGAAATTAACCGTCCCGCCCTGCAGCTGACGGGATATTTTGAGCATTTTGCCAATGAGCGGGTACAGATCATCGGGTACGTGGAGTTCACGTATCTGCAGCATCTGGAGCTGGAGGAGAGGAAGGCGGCCTACGAAGCCTTTATTTCCAAAGAGATTCCCTGCGTGATTTTTACAACGCTGACGAAACCGGGCCCCGAGCTGCTGGAGCTGGCCCGGAAATACGGGGTGCCCACCCTGTGCACCGATAAGAGCACCTCTGCTTTTACGGCGGAGATTATCCGGTGGATGGGTGTGGAGCTTGCTCCCACCATATCCATCCACGGCGTGCTGGTGGATGTGTTCGGCGAGGGCGTTCTGATCATGGGCGAGAGCGGAATCGGAAAGAGCGAGGCGGCGCTGGAGCTGATCAAGCGAGGCCACCGTCTCATCAGCGATGATGTGGTGGAGATCAGCAAAGTCAGCGATGTGACGCTGGTGGGAACGGCCCCTGACATTACCCGGCACTTTATAGAGCTGCGCGGAATCGGGATCATCGATGTGAAAATGCTGTACGGTGTTGAATGTGTGGAAAATACCCATTCCATTGATCTGGTGATCAAGCTGGAAGAGTGGGACCGGGACAAAGAGTATGACCGTCTGGGCCTGGAGGAGGAATATACGGAGTTTCTGGGCAACAAGGTGGTCTGCCATTCCCTCCCCATCCGGCCGGGCCGGAATCTGGCCATCATTGTGGAGACGGCCGCCGTCAACCACCGCCAGAAGAAGATGGGATACAACGCGGCACAGGAGCTGTACAAGCGTGTGCAGGAAAATCTTGCCAGGAAGCGGGGAGAATAAGAGATGAAAGAAAAAGTAGTATTTGGAATTGATGTGGGCGGCACCACGGTGAAATGCGGGCTCTTTACCACAGAGGGAAAGCTGCTGGAGATGTGGGAGATCCCTACCAGAACGGAGAACGGCGGAGCTGCCATCCTTCCGGATGTGGCCCGGACGGTGAAGGATAAGATCCGGGAGAGAGGACTGGATGCAGCCCGCATTCTGGGGCTCGGCATCGGAGTGCCCGGGCCGGTCAATACCCGGGGTGAAGTGGCCACAGCCGTGAATCTGCACTGGGGCTACAAGAATGTGGCGGGCGAGCTGCAGGAAGCTCTTGGCTGCAGGGTCTGTGTGGGCAACGATGCCAACGTGGCAGCCCTGGGAGAGATGTGGATGGGAGGCGGAAAGGGAGCCTCCAATCTGATTCTTCTTACGCTGGGAACCGGCGTGGGCGGCGGCGTCATTGTAGACGGAAGGATTGTGGCGGGAGCCCACGGAGCCGGGGGTGAGGTGGGACACGCGTGTGTGAACCCGGAGGAGCCGGAGGCCTGCAACTGCGGTAATCACGGATGCCTGGAACAGATGGCGTCCGCCACTGGTCTGGTCCGGCTGGCGGAAAGGTATCTGGCCTCATCGGAAGCAGAAAGCAGTCTGCGGAAAACAAAGCTTTCCGCGAAGGCGGTCTTCGATGCCTATAAGGTGGGAGACGGTGCTGCAGCTGCGATTGTGGAGGAGTTTGCCGGCTATCTGGGAAGAACCATGGCGGTTTTTGCCTGCGTCACCGATCCGGAAATTTTCGTCCTGGGCGGCGGCGTTTCCAAAGCCGGAGAAGTTCTGGTGCAGGCGGTAGAAAAACATTATAGAAAGCATGCCTTTTCTTCCTGCAAAGATACGCCCATTGTGCTGGCCGAGCTGGGAAATGAGGCCGGTATCTACGGGGCGGCCCGGATGGTTTTGGACTAGAGGGAAAGTCTCTGGCCGTTCAGTTATAAAAAATGCAATAGAAACGGGAGCCCGTGCATCTTGCTGATGCGGGACTCCCGTTTTTAGAATTCGGAGGGCGCTTGGATGAGCAGCCCTCCCTGCTTTCTGTTTAACCTCCTTCGCTCCGGGTCGATTCCTCCGGAGGCTCCGGCGTGCTGCCGGGATCTTCCGAAGGCTCCGGCGTCTGCGTGGGCGTTGCCTCCGGTGTCTGCGTGGGTTCCTGGGTAGGCGTGGGCGTTGCCTCCGGCGTCTGGGCGGGCGTGGGCGTCGCCGTTGGACGGGAGGTAGGTGTGGGCGTGGGAGTCGGCGTTGGAACCGGCACATGCTGCGTACAGCGGACGGTAGGTACATTGGAACTGTCAAAATATTCCGCTGTCCGCGTACAGCCGGTGCCGGCCAGAAGCCCGGAGTCCGCGCAGATGGTGACTCTTTCCACCGTGGAAGGCTGTTCAAATTCCTTATCTTCCAGTCCCTCATGGATCCGGTTCATAACATTCCGCCACAGGGTCTGGTGATAGCCGCGGGCCTCCGCTGGAAGCTCCGCGTTTACATCGTATCCTGCCCAGACGGCCGCCGTATAATAAGGCGTGAAACCGGCAAACACCAGATCCATATAGGAGGTGGTGGTACCTGTCTTGCCCGCCAGGGTCATATTGTCCAGCTGGAAAGGCGTACCGGTTCCCTCCGATACAACGTCCTCCATAGCGCTGGTCAGCAGGTAGGCGGTACTTTCCTTAAACACCCGGGTCTCCACCGGGGTATTTTCCAGAAGAACATTTCCTTCCTGATCGGTAACCTTTGTATAGAAAACCGGTTCCACGTAGATTCCGCCATTGGCAATGGCCGCGTAGGCGGCGGTCAGCTCCAGATTGCTGACGCCGTTGGTGATGCCGCCCAGAGCCAGAGGCTGGATTTCGTCCTGGCCCTCTTCCAGCGTTGTGAAGCCCAGGCGCAGCAGATAGCGAAAGCCGGCAGAAGGAGTGATCTCCGTCAGGACCTTTACGGCCGGAATATTAATGGAATTGATGATGGCTGTACGGACAGTCACATCCCCGCGGTACGTGTTATCTGAATTGTGGAGAGGCGTTCCGTCTGCGTAATTATAGGGTTCGTCCTCAATGTGGGTGGCCAGGGTGACCGCGCCGGTCTCCAGAGCCGGGCCGTAGGCGGACAGGATCTTAAAGGTGGATCCGGGCTGTTCGTAAGTGTCCGTGGCCCTGTTCAGCGTCAGGCTGGCGGTTTTTTCGCCCCGCCCGCCGACAATTCCCTTGACATAACCTGTAGACTGCTCGATGACAGTCATGGCCGCCTGGGGCTGAGGCGTGAAGCTGCTTCTCTCCGCCACGATGGTATCCCCCTCGCCGACTACGGCCGCCTTATACTGATCAATATAGCTCTGAGCCTCCTCCTGTGAACTGAAGAGGAGGTCGAAAGAGGAATCTCCCTGTTCGCGGAAATAGAGCTGCAGCATCTCACGGCTGTAGTTCTGCCGCGTTCCGTCGGCGTGGTCCACCGTCAGGGCCCAGTCCAGCCCCACCTCCACCTCGGAAGGATAATTAGCCTCATTTTGGAATTCTTCCTCCATGATCTGCTGGATATGGGGATCCTGGGTGCTGTAAATGCGGAGCCCTCCGCTGTAAATAGCATTGTTGGCCTGTACCTCTGTATACCCCTTCTGCTCCATCAGATCAGTGCGCACCTGGCCGATCAGCTCATCAATAAAATAAGAATAGGGAGCCGCCTCCGTATCAGCCGTCTCCGCATGCTGCTGGATTCTGGTGTAAACATCGTCCGCCAGGGCCTCATCGTGCTCGGCCTGTGTGATATATCCCTGCTCCAGCATGTAATCCAGCACCGTCTCCCGCCGTATGGCGTTATTTTCCGGGTGATTCAGAGGATTCCATTTGGTGGGGTTCTGAGGAATGGCAGCAAGCACCGCGCATTCCGACAGAGTCAGATCCTTGCAGTCTTTTCCGAAATATGTCTGGGCGGCGGTCTGGACACCGTAGGCGCCGGACCCGAAATTCACTGTGTTCAGATAGTTCTCCAGGATCACCGCCTTTGTGTCGGCGCCCTCTTCGGTCAGGGCTTTTTCCAGCTTTACGGCAAGATACTGTTCCTGGATCTTTCGCTTGATGGATTCGAAGGTGCTTTCCTCTGTCCAGTCCGTAAACACGTTGTTTTTCAGCAGCTGCTGGGTAATGGTGCTGGCTCCCTCCGTGCGCTGAAAACCGGAGCTCACTGCCACCGCGATAGCCCGGAGCATACCCTGGGGATCTACGCCGTTATGTTCATAAAAACGAGAATCCTCAATGGCCACGATTGCGTGCTGCATATGCACGGGAATGTCTTCTATGGACACGGAAACACGGTTCCCGCCGGCGTAGGTCAGACGCTGCATCTGATTGCCGTCCGAATCATATACGAAGGTTGCGTATCCCATGGGCATAATATTTACATCGGAGATATCGGGAGCGCTGGCAATGATGCCCCGGTACGCGCCGATGCCAAGGCAGATCACAATCGTAAAAACAGCCAGGATGCTGTACAGGATTACCCGGAGCGCGGAAACGCCAGCCTTCTTCTTCAGCCTTCCGGAAGAGGAGTCCAGCTGCGCCTTCCGCTCCAGAACCTTTTTCTGGCCTAAATTCATGTTGCTTCCTCCTAAGTCTGTCTTTTTCGTAATCCGGATGCCGGAGCGAAAAGCGCTTAAAACCGGCACCTACCTTATAGTATACCAAAGTTCCCATTTTAAATAAAGCGAAAAGTAAAAAGATGGATGAAGCCGGCAAGGTTGCAATCAGAGCCGTTTTATGGCATGATGAAATGGAGGAATCAAAAGGCGGTGTTAAGATATGCTGGAAAAATATAAAACGGTTTATACAGGCGGAGAGGCCGAGATTATAGAAAAAAAATCGCGTTTTATCGGTACGGTGCGTCCGGCCGGGTCCGAGGAGGAGGCGGTTGCCTTCCTGGAAGAGATGCGGAAGAAATACTGGGACGCCACCCACAATTGTTTCGCGTATGTGGCGGGAGAGAGAAGAGAATGGGTGCGGGCAGCGGATGACGGTGAACCCTCCGGCACGGCCGGGCGGCCCATGCTGGATGTCCTTCTGGGAGAGGATCTGTACAATACGGCTGTGGTGGTAACACGGTATTTCGGGGGAACGCTTCTGGGCACCGGAGGACTGGTGAGGGCCTACTCCAGGGCTGTGCAGGAGGCGCTGAAAGCCTGTACGGTCATAGAAAAATGCCGCGGGAGTCTTCTGGAAATTGAGACGGATTACGGGGATCTGGGAAAGATCCAGTATATCCTGGGGCAGCGCAAAATCCCCCTGCTCCAGTCCGCGTATACAGACCGGGTGGTTCTGGAGGTGATTCTTCCCGTTCAGGGGGAGGGAGAGCTTAAGAAGGCTCTTACGGAGTCGACGGGAGGGAGAGCCTACATCCGGGAGAAGGGGAATCCCTGGTACGCAGAGATCGGCGGCCAGGTAAAAATATTCTGAAGAGGCCGCGAAAGCCGCGGCAGGGGAAGAAAACAGAGACAGGGAGATCTGAAAGGCTTTTCAGATCTCCCTGTCCGGCTGCGGTGCGTCAGCGCTTTTCAGGTTCCGGATACGCTTCTCCCAGCGTGTCCACGGTAATGGAACGGATCACCTGGGGAATTCTGGGGCAGTCCCGGAAATCTGTGGGCACATTGGCAATCCTGTCCACCACCTCCAGGCCCTCCGTAATTTTCCCGAAGGCCGCGTAGGCGCCGTCCAGGTGGGGGGCCGCTTTGTGCATAATGAAGAACTGGCTGCCGGCGGAATCAGGATGCATGGCTCTGGCCATGGAGAGCACTCCTTCTGTGTGCCGCAGGTCATTTTTTACGCCGTTCTGGGCGAACTCTCCCTTGATGGAGTAGCCGGGGCCGCCGGTGCCGGTTCCCTCGGGACAGCCTCCCTGAATCATAAAGCCGGGGATCACCCGGTGGAAGGTCAGGCCGTTGTAAAAGCCCTTCTGCACCAGAGAAATGAAATTGCGCACGGTATTGGGGGCGATTTCCGGATACAGCTCCCCCTTCATGACATCGCCGTTTTCCATGGTAATGGTAATCTTCGGATTGGACATATTTTTTAAGTTTCCTTTCATAAATATAGTGCCTCTGGAACAGGCAGCTTTCATTATAAGACAAACAGGGGAAAAGCGCAATTCTTTCGTTGCCAGCTCTGCTGCTCCTGTGCTAAGATAAGTCAGAACACCGTAAAAGATGGGAGAGAGAGAATGATAGAGATAGAGAGCCGGAGCGAGGCGGACACCCTTGCGCTCGGAAAAAAACTGGGAGAACGGGCGCTTCCCGGGCAGATCTACACGCTGGACGGCGATCTGGGCGTGGGAAAGACTGTGTTTACCAAGGGCATGGCGGAAGGGCTGGGGATCACGGACCCGGTCAGCAGCCCCACCTTTACCATCGTCCAGGAGTATGAGGGAGGACGGCTGCCCCTTTACCATTTCGACGTATACCGGATCGGAGATCCGGAGGAAATGGAGGAGATCGGATATGACGATTACTTTTTCGGTCAGGGCGTCTGCCTGATTGAATGGGCGGAGCGGATCCGGGAGCTGCTTCCAGAGGGCGTGATCCGCATTACCATTGAGAAGCAGCTGGACCGGGGATTTGATTACCGGAAGATCAGAATAGAAGGGATGGAGAGGGAAGATGAAGATACTGGCCATTGACAGTTCCGGCCTTGTGGCCTCGGCGGCAGTGCTGGAGGACGGTCTGCTGCTGGCAGAATACACGGTAAATTACAAAAAGACACATTCGCAGACGCTGCTGCCCATGATCGATGAGATCAGCAGGATGCTGGAGCTGGATCTGAACAGCCTGGACGCCATAGCGGTGGCCGGCGGCCCCGGTTCCTTCACGGGACTCCGGATCGGATCCGCTACGGCCAAGGGGCTGGGACTGGCGCTGGACAAGCCGCTGATCTCCGTTCCCACCGTGGACGCCCTGGCCTACAATTTCTGCGGAACAGAGAGGCTGATCTGCCCCATGATGGATGCCCGCAGATCCCAGGTCTATACGGGCCTGTACCGTTTCCGAGGGGAAGAATTCCAGGTGGTTCTGCCCCAGAGAGCCGAAGGTGTGGAAAAAATGGCGGAGCGCCTGAATCAGATGGGAGAATCCGTGATTCTTCTGGGAGACGGAGCGGCCGTCTATGAAAACCGGCTGAAGGAGCTGCTTGCGGTTCCCTGGATCATGGCCCCGGCCCATCTGAACCGGCAGAGGGCCGGAGCGGTGGGGGCCCTGGCGGAAAAATATTTTGCGGAGGGCCGGCTGCAGACGGCGGCAGAGCACAGGCCGGAATACCTGAGAATGTCCCAGGCCGAGCGGGAGCGGGCAGCCCGGGAAGGGAAGGATGCAGTATGAATATAAGAGAGATGACGCTGGAGGATCTGGATCAGGTCATGGCCATTGAAAAAGAGAATTTCTCCGTTCCCTGGACGGAAAACGGCTTTTTCAGCTTTTTGATCCGCCAGGATACGCTGTTTCTGGTGGCCGAGGACGAGACGGGCATCGCGGGATACTGCGGGATCGTCATGGTTCCCGATGAAGGGGATATCACCAATGTATCTGTGGCCGGAAACCGCAGGCGGCAGGGGATCGGAGCCGGACTGGTCCGGGAATTGATCCGCCGGGCCGGGGAGGCCGGTGTGACGAAGATTTATCTGGAAGTGCGGGAGAGCAACCGGGCGGCGATCGCCCTCTATGAGAAGCTGGGTTTCCGGAGAGAGGGCCTGCGGCGGGATTATTATGAGGAGCCCAGGGAAAACGCGGTGCTCATGAGCCGGAAATAGAAGTTTTTTCCTGCATTGCCGCTACTTCCCGCTGGAATCGGCGGGTTACCTGTATTATACTGATCATGCGGAGAGAAACTATATTTCTTTGGGGAGGATGCGTATGAGAAAATATAATAAAAATACGGGAGAGCTGGAGCAGGCAGTCTGCAACTGCTGCGGGAAAAAGCTTCTGGTGGAGAAGGGAATACTGAAGGAGGGCATCTGTTCCGTAGATGTGGAATGGGGCTATTTTTCCAATAAGGATACCATGATCCACCGGTTTGATCTCTGCGAAGCCTGCTACGATGAAATAACAGGAAAATTCCGGGTTCCCGTGGAGGAGGAAGAAGAGACGGAAGTCTGATGGACAAAACCGGAAAAATCTGCTATGATTAAGCGAGAGCTCCGGCTGGATCAGACAGTCCGGATCTACTAAAGAAGAACGCGGGGTAATGTGAATATGTTTGGTCCAACTTACGACTGGATCTTTGCGCTGATCTGCGGCGTCCTGGCTGTTGTCTTTTTCCTGGGCAAGGGGCAGGCGGTGCTGAGAGCCTTTACATCCAGGGATCAGAGGGATAAGAAGTCAAAACGCACGCCGGAGGAAGAGCTGCGGTATCAGAGGGCCATCGCCATGTTCCTGCTGATGCTGACCGTCACTTCCGTGCTGATGGCCACGCTGGGAACGATCTATGCCTGGGTTTCCTGGGTGCAGATCGCTGCCGTCATCATCGGGCTCATTGTGGTCGTAAAGTATCTGCGGAAGAATTTTCCGGAATAGGAGGTTTTCATGATTCCTGCGGAGAAGCGTCTGGAACTGTGCTGGGAGAGCATCCGGGAGCGTCTGCCCTTCACCCCTGAGGCGGCGGTGGTTCTGGGCTCCGGTCTTGGGGATTATGTGAGGGAAATAGAGAGGATCTCCTCCATCGCGTATGGGGAGATCCCTTCTTTTCCCGTGTCAACGGTTCCGGGTCATGAGGGAAGATTTGTGTTTGGCTATGCGGGACAGGTGCCGGTGGTGCTTATGCAGGGCCGGGTGCATTATTATGAAGGGTATTCCATGGAGGATGTGGTGCTGCCCATCCGCCTGATGCGGAAGATGGGCGCGGAGATCCTTCTGCTGACCAATGCCGCCGGCGGAATCCGTGAGGATCTGTCCCCCGGGGATCTGATGCTGATCCGGGATCAGATCAGCTGTTTTGTGCCCTCCCCCCTGCTGGGGGCGAATCCGGATTCTCTGGGGCCGCGGTTTGCGGATATGAGCGAGATCTACCGGAGGGATCTGCGGGAGGCGCTGCAGGCGGCTGCCCGTGAGGAAGGTATACCGCTCCGGGAGGGCGCATATCTGCAGCTTACGGGGCCGGCCTATGAGACGCCGGCGGAGATCCGGATGTGCAGAATACTGGGGGCGGATGCGGTGGGCATGAGCACAGCCTGTGAGGCCATGGCCGCCAACCACTGCGGATTCCGGGTGTGCGGTATTTCCTGCATTACCAATATGGCCAGCGGAATCACGGATCAGCCCCTGTCCCACGAGGAGGTGCAGGCGGCGGCAGACGCGGCGGCGCCGCGCATCCGGCGGCTTCTGACGGCGGGAATTCAGAAAATGTGCGGAAAAACAGAATGAAAATCGAATGAACAGGGAAGATTAAGGGTGTCTGAAAATTCAGGCATCCTTTTTTGTTGCGTGAATATTTGCGGGCGCGGCGGGAAAATATCCGATGAATCCGGAAGATTTTACAGAAGGCTTTCAGAACTTTACACGGATTTAACAAACCGGACGTTTTGCATTTTACATAGGATTGCTAAGATATGAATGTAAAATCAAATTGTAAAAAATACAAACAAGCAAAGAACAGGAGAAAATTATTTATGAAGAAAAAAGTAGTGGCAATTATGATGACAGCAGCCATGGCAGCATCCATGATGATGGTTGGATGCGGAAGCAGTGACAGCAGCAACAGCGGATCCGATAGCGGCAGCAGTGCGGAAACAACCGCTACGCCGGCTGCTGACAGCAACAGCGGATCTGACAGCACCGGTTCAGGCGCTGAGGGCCCCATTGTTGTTGTGTCCCGCGAGGATGGTTCCGGTACAAGAGGAGCTTTTGTAGAGCTGTTCGGCATTGAGCAGAAGGACGAGTCCGGTGAGAAAGTGGATATGACCATTCCTACCGCCGAGATCACCAACAGCACCTCCGTTATGATGACTACTGTTGCAGGCAACAGCGCGGCGATCGGCTATATCTCTCTGGGATCCCTGGATGAAACCGTAAAGGCTGTGAAGATTGATGGAGCCGAGGCCAGTGTAGAGACTGTAAAAGACGGTTCCTACAAAGTAAGCCGTCCCTTCAATATCGTCACCAAGACCGAGGGCGTCAGCGAGGCTGCCCAGAACTTTATTGACTACATCATGAGCGCTGAGGGACAGGCAGTGATCAACGAAGAAGGCTACATCGGCGATGACGCCGCAGAGGCATTTGCAGGAGCCGCCGGTTCCGGCACTGTAACCGTAGCAGGTTCTTCTTCTGTAACGCCGGTTATGGAGAAGCTGGCAGAGGCTTATGAAGCTATTAATGGGAATGTAGACGTACAGGTACAGCAGTCTGACTCCACCACTGGCATTACCAACGCTATCGATGGTGTCTGCGATATCGGCATGGCTTCCCGTGCAGTTAATGATGATGAGCTGAGCCAGGGCGTAGAGGCAACTGTAATCGCCACCGATGGTATCGCCGTGATCGTAAGCCCGGACAGCCCGGTCGATGAACTGACCAGCGAGCAGGTTATGCAGATCTACACCGGAGAAGTTACCGACTGGTCTGAAATCTGATCTGACATATTTATAAAGGAACTGTGAATCAAAAGGTACATCCGTGACTGGTGATCATATGGCAGTCACCCCACAGGGGACAGGGCTCAGCCTGTCCCCTGTTTTACGAAACAGGTACTTTACATTCACTTAACAAAGCTGAGGAGAAATTGTATGAAAGCAAAATCAAGTTTTAAGGAAAGCGCCATGCGGATCGTATTCCTGGTGGCAGCTTGTGTGTCCGTGCTGGCCGTAGCGCTGATCTGCATTTTCCTGTTTGCTAATGGCATCCCGGCTATGAAAGAGATCGGATTTCTGGACTTTCTGCTGGGAGAGACCTGGCGGCCCAGCAATGATCTCTACGGGATTCTGCCTTTTATCCTGGGCAGTATTTACGTAACCGCCGGGGCAATCATCATAGGTGTTCCGATTGCTATACTTACTTCTGTGTTTATGGCTTATTACTGCCCCAAGAAACTGTATGGACCACTGAAGGCAGGAATTAACCTGATGGCCGGTGTTCCCTCCGTTGTGTATGGTTTCTTTGGCCTGGTAGTCCTCGTTCCTCTGATCCAGGATGTTTTCCATATCGCCAGCGGCAAGACCATGCTGACAGCTTCTCTGATGCTGGCCATTATGATTCTTCCTACTGTGGTAGGCGTTATTGAACCGGCGCTGAAAAGCGTTCCCCGCAGCTATTATGAGGGCGCTCTGGCTCTGGGAGCCTCTCATTCCAAGAGTGTGTTCTTTACCATTGTTCCCGCGGCCAAATCCGGAATCATGGCTGGAACCGTTCTGGGAATCGGCCGCGCCATCGGCGAAACCATGGCTGTGATTATGATCGCCGGAAATCAGCCGGCTATGCCCAGCAGTCTTTTGGCCGGTGTCCGCACGATGACCTCCAACATCGTATTGGAGATGGGGTACGCTTCCGGACTTCACAGAGAGTCGCTGATCGCCACCGGTGTAGTACTTTTTGTATTTATCCTGATCATAAACCTTTGTCTGTCACTGCTGAACAGGAGGGCCGCTCATGAATAATCAGAATACTCAAACGATACCCAATCAGGGAGAGCAGGCAGTGACTGCCATCCCTTATAAAAAAAGCGCCTTTTCTCTGGTGATGACAGTGCTGACCTGGGCGGCGGCCGTGCTTTCCGTGGCTGTCCTGGTATTTCTGGTAGTCTTTGTTCTGGCCCGGGGCGTGGGAAGCATCACTCCGGATCTGTTTTCTCTGGAGTATAGCACAGAAAACGCTTCCGTGATCCCGGCTATCGTCAATACTCTGGAAATGACGGTGATCGCTCTGGTGATCGCTGTACCGATCGGTATCTGCGCAGCCATCTTCCTTGTGGAATACACGAATAACACAGGAAAAATCGTGGGAATCATCCGGATCACCGCGGAAACTCTGTCCGGAATTCCTTCTATTGTATATGGACTGTTCGGCATGCTGTTCTTTACCATTGCCCTGGGACTGGGCTATTCCATGCTCTCCGGCGCCTTTACCCTTGCGATCATGGTGTTGCCGCTGATCATGCGTACCTCGGAGGAGGCCTTGAAATCTGTGCCCGTATCCTACCGGGAGGCCAGCTTCGGCCTGGGCGCAGGCAAACTCCGGACAATCTTTAAGATCGTACTTCCGGCAGCCATGCCGGGAATCCTTTCCGGAATCATTCTGGCCACAGGCCGTATTGTGGGAGAGACAGCGGCGCTGCTGTATACGGCCGGATCCGTTGCCCAGTATGCGACGCCCATGTCTTCCGGACGGACTCTGGCTGTTCATATGTACGTACTCTCCAACGAAGGCCTTTATATGGACAAGGCGTTTGCTACAGCAGTAATCCTGCTGATTATGGTGCTCCTGATCAATGCAATTTCCAGCTTTTTCGCGAAGAAGATAACGAAAGGATAATAAGATGGATAAGATGACAATTACAAACATGGATCTCTATTATAGTGATTTCCATGCTTTAAAAAATGTGAATATCAATATACCGGAAAAAGAAATCACCGCGTTCATCGGTCCTTCCGGCTGCGGAAAATCCACGCTGCTGAAATCGCTGAACCGCATGAATGATCTGGTGGAAGGGTGCAAAATTACCGGCGAGATCCTGCTGGATGACATGGATATCTACGCAAAGAATACGGATGTCAACATGCTGAGAAAACGGGTGGGCATGGTGTTCCAGAAGGCCAACCCCTTCCCCATGAGCATTTACGATAATGTGGCCTACGGCCCCAAAACCCATGGAATACACTCCAAGGTAAAGCTGGACGAGATTGTGGAGCGCTCCCTGCGCCAGGCTGCTATCTGGGATGAGGTAAAGGACAGACTGAAAAGTAGCGCCCTTGGAATGTCGGGCGGCCAGCAGCAGAGACTGTGCATCGCCAGGGCGCTGGCCGTGCAGCCGGAGGTTCTTCTGATGGATGAATCTACCTCCGCCCTGGACCCTATTTCCACCTCCAAGATCGAGGATCTTGTACAGGAATTAAAAAAAGATTATACTATAGTCATGGTTACCCACAATATGCAGCAGGCAGCCCGTGTTTCGGATAATACGGTATTTTTCCTGCTGGGTGAGGTGATTGAGCAGAATAAAACAGAGCAGCTGTTCTCCATGCCCAAGGACAAGAGAACAGAGGACTATATCACAGGGAGGTTTGGCTGATATGAGAAATCGATTCGACAAGCAGATGGAGGAGCTGCATACAGAGCTCATCGAGATGGGCGCTCTCTGCGAGCATATGATCGGAGAGAGCTATCAGGCGCTCATGAGCGGAGATATGGATGCAGCCGCTAAAATTATCGGGCAGGATGCCGCCATCGATTTAAAGGAAAGGGATATTGAGACCCTGTGCCTGAAACTCCTGCTGCAGCAGCAGCCGGTGGCCACGGATCTGAGAAAGGTTTCCGCTGCCCTGAAAATGATTACCGATATGGAGCGGATCGGCGACCAGGCCGCCGATATCGCGGAGATCGTCCGCACAGCGGGAAGACTGAAAGCGGCGGCCCAGACCGTGCAGATCGGGGAGATGGCAAAGGCCGCCACGCAGATGGTGACGGAGAGCATTGACGCATACGTGAAGCAGGATCTGGATATTGCCCAGAAAGTAATTTCAGATGACGATGCGGTGGACCGCCTATTTGACCTGATCCGGGACGAACTGGCCCACGGCATCGGAAAAGGCGTGGCGTCCATCGAGCAGACCATGGATATTCTGATGATAGCCAAATATTTTGAACGGATCGCGGATCACGCGACAAATATCGCGGAATGGGTGGAGTTTTCCATCACAGGCCATCACAGAGGAGAGCAGTAATATGATTTATTGTGTAGAGGATGAGAGGAATATCAGGGAGCTGATCGTATATACGCTGGGCTCCAGCGGACTGCCTGCCAAGGGCGTGGAGACGGGCAGCCAGCTGTTTAAAGAGCTGGCAGACCATCCGGCCTCTCTGATTCTCCTGGATATTATGCTGCCGGAGGAGGATGGACTGTCTATTCTGAAACGGCTGAAAAGCTCAGAAGTGACGAAGGATATCCCCGTAATCATGGTGACTGCCAAGGGTGCGGAGTATGACAAGGTGCAGGGGCTTGACTGCGGCGCGGATGATTATATCACCAAGCCTTTCGGAATGATGGAGTTTATTGCCCGCGTAAGGGCCGTGCTGCGGAGAACAGGCAGAGAAGAGAAGGACAACGAGACTCTGCAGATCGGTGAGCTGCAGGTACTGGTGCAGCAGCACCAGGTGCTGGCCGCCGGACGGAAGGTTACGCTAACATTAAAAGAATTTGAACTTTTGAGGTATCTGATGGAGAACCAGGGCATTGTGCTCTCCAGAGACAGACTGCTGGGCCATGTGTGGGGCTATGATTTTGACGGGGAAACCAGAACGGTGGACGTACATATCCGGACACTGCGCCAGAAGCTGGGGGCCTGCGGGGAACTCATAGAGACCGTGCGCGGCGTTGGATACCGGATAGGAGGATAATGCCCCATGAGAAAACGGATTTTCAGAAATACAGCGGTACTGGTGATCATTTCCATTGTCCTGACATTTCTGGCCATGAGCCTGGTCATGTACAACAGAACCTATAACGCGATGCAGACCGCTGTGGAGGATGAATGCGAATATCTGAAAGCTTCCATCGACGAGTCCGGGACAGAGTTTCTCACCCCGGAGATTGCCGGATTCTCCGACAGCCGGATTACGCTGATCGATACGGATGGGACCGTTCTGTTTGAGTCGGAGGAAGCCGCCGATCAGATGGAGAATCATGCGGAAAGGAAAGAGTTCCAGGAAGCCCTGGATACCGGAGAGGGATCTGACAGCCGTTCTTCGGCCACCTTCTCCGAGCAGACGTATTATTATGCCCTGCGGCTGGACAACGGCATGGTGATCCGGGTGGCCAACACTGCTGACAATGTGTGGGGAACGGTGCTGTCAGGACTGGGCATTGCCATCGCGCTGATCGTCATACTGGTGATCGCGTCCCTGATCTACGCAAAGGCCATGACCAACCGGATCATGAAGCCCATTAATGAACTGGATCTGGAACATCCTATGGAAAACGGGAAGGCCTACGAGGAGATCAGCCCGCTGCTGGGACGGATCAACCGGCAGAAGAAACAGATTGCCGATCAGATGGTGCAGCTGCAGCAGAATCAGGAAGAGTATATGGCCATCACGGAAAATATGAAGGACGGCCTGATTGTCACCAACCGCACGGCGGTTCTGGCCATCAACCGTTCTGCCCAGAGGCTTTTTGGCGTGACCCAGGAAGAATGCGTCAATCACGATATCATTACGGTAAACAGAAATGAGGTGCTCAAGGAGGCGCTGGAGGAGGCCCTCTCCGGCCAGGAGAGCGAAAAAATTCTGCAGCTGGGAGAACGGTATTATCAGCTGCTGGCCAATCCGGTGCGGGTGTCTGAAGAAATTTCCGGCGCCGTGATCCTGGTGCTGGATGTGACCGAGAAGCAGGAGGCGGAAAAAATGCGCCGGGAATTTTCCGCCAATGTATCCCATGAGCTGAAGACGCCGCTGATGTCCATCTCCGGATATGCGGAGATCATCGAGCACGGCATGGTGCGCCAGGAGGACATCCCCAATTTTGCGGGAAGAATCCATGCGGAGGCCAGCCGGCTCACCAATCTGGTGGAGGATATCATCCGGCTTTCGCGGCTGGATGAGGCCGAGGGAACCATGCCCAGAGAGGAGACGGATCTGAATGAGATCTGTGAGGAAGTGAAGAAGCATCTGGACATGAGCGCCAAAGACAGGGGAATCACCTTCAGCTATAAGGGCGAAAAGTGTCCGATAGACGGCGTCCGCCAGGTGCTGTACGAGATGGTGTACAACCTCTGTGACAATGCCATCAAATACAACAAGAAAAATGGAAGCGTGGATCTGCGGCTGAGGAAGGAAAACGGAGCTCCCGTACTGGCGGTTGCCGATACGGGCATCGGCATTGAGCCGGAGGAGACGGAGCGGATCTTTGAGCGGTTCTACCGGGTAGACAAGAGCCACTCCAAGGAGACCGGCGGAACAGGCCTGGGCCTTTCCATCGTCAAACATGCCGCGCTGCTTCACAACGCGAAGATTTCCGTGGACAGTACGCCGGGGGCGGGTACCAGGATTGAGATCCGTTTTCCGGAAATGTAAGGATATCGGAAGTACTTTTCTAAAATAAAGCGAAAAAGAAAACCTGACCAGGAGGCAGAATAGCTGCCGAAGGGTCAGGTTTTCTGCGCTGTGAACTTTTTCGGGGGAAAAAATCGGGACAGAGCGTCTTTTTCCGTTGAAAAACAGAGCAGGATGTGCTACTGTAGAGATGATCGGAAACGTTACCGATAACGTTTCCGAAAAGAGATTTGCACAGGAGGAATGAAATGCGGGAAAGCGGCGTATTACTTCCCGTTTCGGCGCTGCCGGAGGGATACGGGATTGGAGGATTTTCAAAAAAAGCCTATGAATTTGTGGACTGGCTTAAGGCGGCCGGCCAGAAGAACTGGCAGATACTGCCCCTTGGCCCCACCAGCTACGGAGATTCTCCCTATCAGTCCTTTTCTACTTTTGCGGGTAATCCGTATTACATTGATCTGGACACGCTGAAAGAGGAGGGGCTGCTCACAGAGGAGGAATGCCGGGAGGCTGACTGCGGCCAGGACCCCCGGTACGTGGACTACGGGCGGATTTACGAGACGCGTTTTCCGGTGCTGCGAAAAGCCTTTTCCAGATTCCGGGAGACGGAAGAGTTTCGGAAGTTTGGCGAGGAGAATGTCTTCTGGCTGGAGGATTACTGCCTGTACATGGCTCTGAAGGAGACACAGGGGCAGAGATCCTGGCAGGAATGGCCGGAGGAGCTGAAGACCAGAGATCCGGAGACACTGGCGGCAATGCGGGAAACCCTGGCAGAGGAGATCCGTTTTTACCGCTTTTTGCAGTACTGCTTTGACCGGCAGTGGAAACAATTAAAGAAGTATGCCAATGAACGGGGAATACGCATAATCGGAGATATTCCCATTTATGTGGCGCTGGACAGCGCGGATGCCTGGGCAAACCCGGAGCTGTTCCAGTTTGATGAGGAGAGCGTGCCTCTGGCGGTGGCCGGCTGCCCGCCGGATGCCTTCGCGGCCACCGGACAGCTCTGGGGGAATCCTCTCTACCGCTGGGAGTATCACAGGGAGACGGGATATGCCTGGTGGATCCGGCGGATCGCGTACTGCTTCCGTCTGTACGATGTGGTCCGGATCGATCATTTCCGGGGGTTTGAATCCTATTACTCCATTCCCTACGGAGATAAGACGGCGGAGAAGGGACACTGGGAGCCGGGCCCCGGCATCGAATTTTTCCGGACGGTTCAGGAGAAGCTGGGAGAGCTGGCGATTATCGCCGAGGATCTGGGCTATCTGACTGACAATGTGCGGGAGATGCTGAGGGAGAGCCGGTATCCCGGCATGAAGGTCCTGGAGTTCGCCTTCGATTCCAGGGAAGAGAGCGATTATCTGCCCCACAATTACAGCCATAACTGCGTGGTGTATACGGGAACCCATGACAACAATACGCTGGCGGGCTGGTACCGGGAGCTGCCGCCGGAGGACCGGGATTTTTCCGTCCGGTATATGAATAACGGAAGAAGTACGCCGGAGGAGATCCCCTGGGATTTTATCCGCATGGCCCAGGCCAGCGTGGCGGATCTGGCTGTGGTGCCCATGCAGGATTATCTGGGACTGGGGGCAGAGGCCCGCTTTAATTATCCTTCCACCATCGGTACCAACTGGAAGTGGAGGCTGCTGCCGGAGGAGTGTTCCAGGCAGCTGGCGGAGAAGATCCGGGCCATAACGAAGCTGTATGGAAGGCTGTAGGTAAGGAGGCACAGAAGAGCTTGCAGATTGTTACGATTAAAGATATAGCCCGAGTATGCGGCGTCAGCGTCAGTACTGTATCCAGAGCCATGAACGGCCACAGCGACATCAGCCGCAAGACGAGGGAGCACATTCTCCAGGTAATCGCGGAATCGGGCTATGTACCCAACAACAATGCCAGAAACCTGAAGAGACTGGAGGCCAGAGCCGTGGCTCTGCTGGTCAAGGGAATGGACAATACCTTTTTTCAGAAAATCATTGACGTTATGGAAAAGGAGATCCGGGAAAGGAGATATTCCTGTATCCTGCAGAGGGTGGAGGAGTCGGAGGATGAAGTAGAGCTGGCCCTGGAGCTGGTCAGGGAGAAGAAGCTCCGGGGAATTATTTTCCTGGGCGGAAAATTTGATCATCCAAAGGAGAGCCTGGAGCGGCTGACGGTACCTTACGTGTTAAGCACCAGCGAATGCAGAAATGGTTTTTCCGGGGGAGGAAGAGTCTCTGTGGACAATGAAAAGGAGAGCTTCCGGATGGTGGAATATCTCTGCAGCCTGGGGCACAGGCGGATCGCGATTCTGACGGCGGCCCCGGATGACGAGAGCATCGGCCGTCTCCGGTTTGACGGGTACAGGAGAGCTCTGGAGGCCTATCAGCTCTCCCAGGATCCGCAGCTGGAGGTCTTTATGGAGTCCGGCAGGGATAAGTACGATTTTGCCTCCGGCTACCGCATGACCAAAAAGCTTCTGCAGAGGAATACAGAGTTTACGGCGATTTACGCCACCTCTGACACGCTGGCTCTGGGAGCCTGCCGCGCGCTCCACGAGGCGGGGATCCGGGTGCCGCGGGACTGCTCTGTGGCCGGTTTTGACGGGCTGGAGGCCGGAAAATATTATATTCCAAGCCTGACCACCCTGGCCCAGCCGGTGGGAGAGATAGGCCGCGCCACCGTGAGCCAGCTGTTCCGGCGGATTGAAAAGAGAAAGAATTCGGAGCAGATTATTTTTGAGGGCGAGCTGATCGTCCGCGAATCGACTTCTGCATATCAAAGTATAAAGAAAGGTGTATAAGAGTATGGAAGAGAGACTGGAACAGTTATTGAAAGAAAAATTTGGCCGGGGCATCGATAACTGCACAAAAATGGAAATCTTTGACGCGCTGATGCGCCTGACCCGGGAGGAACTGAAGGGACGTCCGCAGATTGAGGGAAAGAAGAAGCTGTATTATATTTCCGCGGAATTCCTGATCGGAAAGCTGCTGTCAAATAATCTGATCAATCTGGGGATTTATGATTCGATCAATGAAATTCTGGAAAAGCATAAGATCAGCCTGTCAGAGATTGAAGAGATGGAGCTGGAGCCCTCCCTGGGCAACGGCGGCCTGGGAAGACTGGCGGCCTGTTTTCTGGATTCCATCGCCACCCTGGGTCTGCCGGGGGACGGCGTGGGGCTGAACTACCATTTTGGCCTTTTCCGCCAGGAATTTTTCCACAATAAGCAGAAGGAAGTGAAGAATCCGTGGATTTCTGAGAACAGCTGGCTGGAGCGGCAGCCGGTATCCTTCCGGGTTCCCTTTAAGCACTTTACGCTGCGCTCCGTGCTGTACGATATTATAGTCCCCGGCTATGAAAACGGCTGCAACCGTCTGCACCTGTTTGACCTGGATACAGTGGACGAGACCATGGTGGGCAACGAGAATATTAATTTTCAGAAGGAAAACATCCAGAAAAATCTGACCCTTTTCCTCTACCCGGATGACAGTGACGTGCAGGGACAGCTTCTGCGGATCTATCAGCAGTATTTTATGGTCAGCAACGCGGCGCAGCTGATCCTGAAGGAATGCGAGGATAAGGGGGTGGATCTGCACCGCCTCAATGAGCATGTGGTCGTCCAGATCAACGATACGCACCCCTCCATGGTAATCCCGGAGCTGATCCGCTTGCTGCAGGAGAGAGGCTTTATGATGGACGAAGCCATAGAGGTGGTGGAGAAGACCTGTGCTTATACGAACCACACGATTCTGGCCGAGGCCCTGGAAAAATGGCCTGTTTCCTATCTGGAGCAGGTGGCGCCCCAGCTGATGCCCATTATCCGGGAGCTGGACGCGCGGGTAAAGGCCAGATACGCCGATGAAGCGGTGCATATCATCGATAAGGACCAGAAGGTACACATGGCCCATATGGATATTCACTACGGCTTTTCCGTCAACGGCGTGGCGGCCCTTCACACAGAAATCCTGAAGCGGTCGGAGCTGAAGCCCTTCTGTGATATTTATCCGGAGAAATTCAACAATAAGACGAACGGCATCACCTTCCGCCGCTGGCTGAAGCACTGCAATCCGGAGCTGGCCGCCCTGGTGGAGGAGCTGGCCGGCCGGGAGGTATGGAAGGATTCCGGCCGTCTGGAAGAGCTGATGAAATACAGAAAGAATAAGGAAATCCTGGACAAACTGGAAAGGATTAAAAAGCACAATAAGAAGAAGCTGTGCCGCTATCTGTACGAGACCCAGAATCTGTCGGTGGATCCGGATTCTGTTTTTGACATCCAGATCAAGCGCCTTCACGAGTACAAGCGCCAGCAGATGAATGCCCTGTATGTAATCTACAAGTATCTGGAGATCAAGAGCGGAAAGAGACCTGAGCGCCCCATTACGGTCCTGTTCGGCGCCAAGGCGGCTCCGGCCTACACCATCGCCAAGGATATTATCCACCTGATTCTCTGCCTGCAGCAGCTGCTGGAGAGGGATCCGGAGGTAAGCCCCTGGTTCCGTGTGGCCATGGTGGAAAATTATAATGTAACCAAGGCATCCAAACTGATTCCCGCCGCGGATATCTCCGAGCAGATTTCCCTGGCCTCCAAGGAAGCCTCCGGCACCGGAAATATGAAGTTTATGCTGAATGGAGCCGTGACCTTGGGCACAGAGGACGGAGCCAATGTGGAGATCCATGAGCTGGTGGGCGATGATAATATCTATATTTTCGGAAAGAAGCCCGCGGAAGTAATTAAACTCTATGAGGAAAAGGGCTACCGCTCCCGCAGCTACTATGAGAATGATCCCCAGATCCGGGAGCTGGTGGATTTCATTGTCAGCGAAGAAGTCATGCGCCTGGGCGATCCCATCTGTCTGGACCGGCTGCACCATGAGCTGATCAACAAGGACTGGTTTATGACTCTGCTGGACCTGAAAGAATATATACAGGTGAGAGACCGGATGTACAGAGACTATGAGGATCGCGATGCCTGGAATGAAAAGGCGCTGGTCAATATTGCCAGGGCCGGATTCTTCTCCTCGGACCGGACCATCGAAGAGTATAACCGGGATATCTGGCATCTGAAGTAAAGGGGCGGAGGAAGAAAGCATGCGGATTGCGGTGGTGGATGACGAAGAACAGACACGGGAGGAAATCAGAAGCGTTCTGGAGAGATTCTGCCGTCCGGAGCATGCGGAGCTGTCCGCGGAGTACTACCCGGGCGGAGGGCTGCTCCTGTATGATCTGCAGGAGCAGAAGACCTTCGATGTTTACCTGCTGGATATTGAAATGGAAGGGATGGACGGACTGACGCTGGCGGCGCGGATACGGGAAGCGCAGAAGGGGGCGTATATTGTGTTTCTGACCGTTCACCCGGAATTTGCCCTGGAGGGATACGAGGTGCAGGCCTGTCAGTACATCCTGAAGGAGCAGATGCGGGAAAAACTTCCGCGGGTCCTGGACGGCCTTTACCGGGATATGCAGGAGGAAAGAGAGGCGTATCTGACCATTGAAACGAGCTCGCGCTATGAAAAACTGTGCTGCCGGGATATCTGCTGTATCCGTAAGGAGGGAAAGTACGCGGTGTTTTTTATGCAGGAGGGCAGCAGCACCGCCCGGATGACTCTCCAGGAGATATATGAAAAACTGCCGGAGGGGGAGTTCCTCTATGCGGACAGAGGCTGCATCGTAAGCATCCGTTCCATAAAAAAATATGAGGGCCGCCGGCTTCTGCTGGTGAATGGAGAAACTGTTTCCGTCAGCCGTTCCCATATGGCGCAGGTGAAGACGGAAATCGGGAAATACTGGAGGAATCGAATATGACTGCACAGTATATAGAGGACGGGCTCAGCCTGGTGTACTGGTTTGTGAAGTTTTCTTTTTGCTTTCAATACCTGGATCTTCTGTACGCACCTGCGGAAAATGACCGTGCCGGAAGCGGAACCGCTGTCACCGGCGCGGTTTTTGTGTCTGTTTTGGCCGCGGCGGAAACAGCGGCGGGCAGGCCTCTGTCCCTGATGGTATTTTGCTTTGGAGCTGCTGCGGCTTTTTTGCTGGCCCGCCAGAGATACCAGGAGGCAGGGCTTCTTCTGGCAGGGCATATTCTATTTTATCTGCTCTGCTTCCAGCTGCTGGATCATTTACTTGTTTTGTTTCCGGCGGGGAGGCAGATGCATATCCGGTGGAGGCTCATTTATTATCCGGCGGCAGCCCTGCTGTGCCCGGCCTTTTGCGCTGTGTTCCGGAGACTTTACCTGCGTCGGGGGATACGCATAGGCGCGGGCTGGCTGCTGGCCTTTGACTGCGCCGGAACTGTGGGGATTCTTCTTGCACAGGAAAATTTTCCGGCGGATATGAGCCCGGAGGCGGAAGTGGCCTGGAGGTTTCTTCTGATCTTTCTGGCCGTTCTGTTCCTGCTGTTTGCGGCCAGCGCGGTCCGGCAGCAAAACCGCCACAAAATGCAGATCCTGGAAATGCGCCGGAGCATGCTGGAGGAAAACTACAGAAATGTTCTGCGTATGTACCGGAGAAACGCCAGACTTTTCCATGATTTTCGCGCCCATCTCCGGATCATCAGAAGCTATGTGGAAGAAAACCGGCGGGAAGAGTGCCTGCGGTATCTGGATGAGCTGGGAGGATCCGGGGAAACGGCCGGCTCAAAGGTCCGGCCGGGAATCAGATCCTGGATCTGATCCTGAACTGTAAAGAACAGGAGGCACAGGAGCGTGGCATCCGGATGCGGGTGGAGGCGGACCGGCTGGGAGAACTGCCGGTGCAGGACAGCGATCTCTGTGCCATCTGTTCCAATCTTCTGGATAATGCCCTGGAGCACTGCGACAGGGAGGAACCCTCCGTGGAGGTGAAGCTGAGAAAAAGAAACGACCTGTTTCTCCTGGTGGTTCGGAACCGGTTCCGTCAAGGCCGGGCGGGTTCCGGGGACGGGAGAGATGCGAGCCTGCACGGGATTGGGCTGGAGAGTGTGCGCCTGTCTGTGGAAAAAAATCAGGGAAATCTGGAGATACGGGAAGAAGGAAAAATCTATGAGGCAGCGGTGATGCTGCCCCTGTAGAGGGACAGAATCCTGCTTTTCGCGCCAAAACCGCCATTTTTTCGGGAAAATATGGTATGCTCGGTTCAGAGCAGAACGGAAACTGAAGGAGGGCGGCTTATGATCGAACTTCAGAACCTCAGCAAAAAATATGGAAAAAGAAAAGCGGCAGACGGCATTTCAGTCTGTCTGGAAAAAAAGACCTACGGGCTTCTGGGGCCCAACGGGTCAGGGAAAACTACCCTGCTTCGCATGGTGGCCGGCGTAATCCGTCCCACGGGAGGCAGGGTAGCGTGCTCTTCCGGCCGCATAGGATATCTCCCCCAGAATTTTGGCTGTTTCCCGGAACTGCGGGTCCGGGAGCAGCTGGAATATTTTGCGTGCCTGAAGAGAATTCCCTCCGGGGAACAGAAAAGGGAAATCAGCCGGGTTTTGGGACTGGTGCATCTGCAGGAACGCGGAGAAGAAAGATGCCGGAAGCTGTCCGGCGGAATGGTGCGCAGGATAGGGATCGCGCAGGCACTCCTGGGCCGCCCGGATATCCTGCTGCTGGATGAACCCACTGCCGGGCTAGACCCGGAGGAGAGGGGAAATTTCAGCCGCATCATCAGCCAGGTACAGGGGCAGACGGCGGTGCTTCTCTCCACGCATCTTGTGGAGGATGTGAAAAACCTCTGTCAGGAAGTTATCCTTCTGCGGGAGGGAAGGATACGGAAAATGGGAACAACGGAACAGATTGCCGCTGCGGCACAGGGAAGAGTTTTTGAGATTCCGGAGCGGAAGGCACAGGAACTGGGCGGGATGGTCTGTATAGAGCATTGCTTTTCCAGAAGCGGGGAGCAGATGGCCAGGGTCCTTCTGCTGGGAAGAAGGGAAATCCTGGGCGAAGGAGCAGAGCCCTGCGTACCGGATCTCCGGGACGGGTATCTTTATCTGCTGCAGGAGGCATAGATGAGAGGACTTTATCTGCTGCATCTGAGAAAAGAGTGGCCGCTGCTGCTGTTTCCCGCGGCTGTGATCTATGGCCTGCTGCTTCCGGTTCAGAGTCAGATTCTCAGCCAGCCATCCGTTTCCACGGAAGAGCTGATGAGAATCTGCGGGGATTCCCAGAGGTATCTGCTGCTGTTTGCTGTCTGGAATATGTATCCGGCGTTTCGCCTGCTTCTGAGCCGGGAGCTGAAGGAAGCAACGGATGGAAGCCTTCAGGCAGGCCGGATAAGGTGGGGGATTCTGTTCCAGGGCTTTTATCTGCTCGGTCTGTCCCCGTACCTGCTCTGGCTATACCGGGAAACTGCGCCGGAGGGATTTGGCCTGGGGGCTGCGCTTCTTCCCCTGCAGACCACAGAGATGGCATTGCTGACTGTTTTTTTCATGCTGCTTCTGCAGTCGGCCCCGGGAGGAATGGCTGCGGCTGCGGGCTGGCATTTGTACAGCTTCGGGGGGCTTCCCATGCCGGATGTGCTGCGCACGGGCCGGGTGGGGATTCCGGCGGCTGTCTGGGAAAAGAACTGGTATCTGTGCAGATTTTTGTGCATCACTTTTTTTCTGGCGGCCGGAAGCTTTCTGGAAAAACGAAAGGCCGTGCGCTGACGGCGGAGGAGGGAAGAGTATGAGAAGCTGGGCGTGGAAAATATTTTTTAAATCCAGGGTGTGCGTATGTCTGCTGTTTTTGCTCTGGGGAGCGGCGGGAGGGCTGCTGGCCTTTTTGACGGCCATGGGTGCGGAAGGGTTTCTGCTGCTGCATACACTGGCCAGAGGCGGTTTTTTCTTCTGTCTGGGATGGGTCTGCCTGACATTCTATTATGCGTCCCATGCCGGGAACAGCGGTCTGCGGGAAGCCCTGGATGCCGCGGGAGGGAACCGCAGCTATGAGAAAGAGGCTCTGCCGGTTCTGGGCATCCTTTTTTTCCTCTGGAATCTGCTTTTGTGCGGGCTTCTGGCGGCAGCCTCTTCTGTCAACGATGCCACGGGATATTTCCTGAGCTGGTTCTGGCTGCCCTATCTCTGCAATATATTGCTGCCCGGGCTGATCTGCCTTATGCTGACCTATCTGGCGGCCTCCGGGAAGCGGCTCCATCCGGGGCTGACGGCGGTGATCGCCTTTCTTTTCCTGATCAGTCCCATGGCGGAAAATTTTGTGTGGAGCCGGAAACCTGCCGTGCCGGTGGACGCGGTATGGAATGCCCTGCGCTGGCCTTTTACGATCCTGTACCAGAATGGGGACTGGGCCGGGAATGTCCAGGCAGGTCTGCAGACGGAACCGGCACGGATCAGCGTTCTGCTGTTCTGGCTGTTTTTCTGCGGGGCTTTCCTTCTGTGGAGAAACGGGAAAAGAAAAATACGGATCGCCGCTCTGCCGGCCGGGGCAGTTGCCCTGCTTTTTCTGATATATTCCTGCCAGCCGGCCTCCCTGTTCCGGATAAATAGGCGCTGGGACGGAATACATAAAATAGCCTGGGATCTGGAGCAGGCACCGGAAGCGGAAACCCTGCGGAAGGTGGAAGATCCGGGATTTACGGTGGATGCCTATGGTCTGCGGCTGGTCTTTGGAAGAGAACTGCAGGTGGAGGGGGAGCTAACCCTTTCCGCGGAAGAACCGCGGCAGGAATTTTTGTTCACGCTGGATGACGGATACCGGGTAAAGGAGGCGCGGGCGGCCGGCGGAGAAGCGGAAGTAGAAATGCGGCGGGAAGGAAATCTTCTCTGGATTCTGACGGACAGAGCGGTGGGCGAGCTGAAGCTGTTTCTCTGCTACGAAGGGCATCACGAGCTCTGCTACGCCTATGCCGGAGCCGCCATGCTCCCGGGCTGGCTGCCCTGGTATCCCATGGCGGGAGAACGGCAGACGGCCATAGAGTATCCGGGAAACGGAAGCGAGTACAATCCCTACAATTCTGTTCCGGAAGCGGATATCCGCCTGGCATCGAATATGCCGCTGATTACGAATCTGGAGGAGCTGGGGAGCGGCTGCTACGGAGGACGGGCGGACAGCATCACCGTGCTGGCAGGGGCGCTCGTGCCGGCGGAGGATGAAGTGGTTCTGGACTATCTGCCCCTGGGGCTGGTTCAGAGTCCGGAAAAATTCGCGCAGGAGCAGAAGGAGGACTACCGGGAAGCCCTGGAAGATCTGGAACGGTACGGGATCGATACATCTTCTCTGAAGAATAAGAAGCTTCTGTTTCTCTCGGAAGATATAGGCCGGATGGACGGCGTGGAGCGCGTCTATCTGTTCCGGGATTACATCCTGGCGGCTCCCGGGTATATCAGCGCGGACAGCCTGTACAGCAGAATGGTCCGGGGAGATACGGAGAATCAGCGCATAAGAGAAAATTCCGTGATCCTTGGAAAGCTGCAGAACCTTCTGACGGGAAACTGGAAGTCACCGGAAGAGGTGAGGCAGAGCCTGGAAAGGGAGCGGAGCTTCCGCCTCCTTCCCGAAGCCGGTGAAGACCGGGAAGGAGAAATCCTGGACCGCCTGGCATCCTGCGGAGAGAAGCTGGATGGAGAACGGCTGTTTTCATTTCTCGCGGATTTCGGCCTGCATCCGGAAAAATACGGCGGTGACGAAGGCTTTCTGCAGGCCCTGGAAGAAGCGGCCGCCCGCAGAAAATAGGGGGTATATTCTCCCGGCCTCTTTCATACATTAGTTCTAAAGAGGTGAGAGAAAATGAAAAAAGAAGAACTGATCCGGCTGTTTTCCGGAAGAGTGCGGCGAATCCTGGAAGAGATGGACCTGGATTTTTCAGAAATCCATGAGATCCGGCTGCGGGCCGGAGCGCCGCTGCAGATGATCTGCCGGGGCCGGGAATTTTTTCCGGACGAAGGAGGACGGGCTTCCCGGGCGGGGGGCGGCGTGTACATGACAGAGAGAGACCTGCGGGAGACCATGGAATACATAGGGAACTATTCTCTGTATGCCTATGAGGATGAGATTCGCCAGGGGTATCTTACGATCCAGGGAGGTCATCGGGTGGGCATTGCGGGAAAGACGGTTATGGAGGATGGAAAAATAAAGGGGATCAGCCATATTTCCTGCATCAATCTGCGGATTGCCCACAGCGTGGAGGGCTGCGCCGATCCGGTGATGCCCTATCTCTGGGAAAAGGGAGAATTCTGCCATACCCTGATCGTGTCGGCGCCCCGCTGCGGAAAGACTACGCTGCTGCGGGATGTGATCCGGCAGATATCCGACGGGGACAGCAGACATAAGGGGCTGACGGTGGGCGTGGTGGATGAGCGATCGGAGATTGCGGGCGCCTGCCGGGGCGTGGCGCAGAACCGGCTGGGGATCCGCACCGATGTGCTGGACGGATGTCCCAAGGCAGAGGGAATGATGATGCTGATACGTTCCATGTCCCCGGACGTGGTGGCTGTGGACGAAATCGGCACGGCGGAGGATCTCCATGCCCTGGAATCCGTGCTGAACTGCGGCTGCCGGGTGCTGGCCACGGTACACGGAAATTCCATGGAGGATGTGCGCCAGAAACCGCTGCTGGGCGATCTGGTGGAGCGCCATGTGTTTCAGCGGTATATCCTGCTGTCCGGCAAAGAGACGCCGGGAGTTGTCCAGGCTATCTTTGACAGCCGCGGCACCAGACTGTATCAGAAGGGGGTGGGGGCGTGCTGCGCATCGGTGCGCTGTGTATCCTAGTGTGCGCGTCGGCGGGACTTGGCTATCTGATGGGACAGAGACTGTCGAAACGCCTGGAACAGCTGAAGGTGCTGAAGCGGATGATGCTTTTCCTCCAGGGGGAGATTTCCTGTGCCAGGTCTCCCCTGCCGGAGGCCTTCTGGAATGTGGCGGGCCGGCTGCCGGAGCCCTTCCGGGAATTCCTGCGGGAGGTTTCCGAGGATCTCTGCAGGTATGAGGGGGAGACTCTGGGGGAGGTTTTCGCGGAAAATGCGGACTGCCATCTGAAGGATACCAGCCTGACCCGGGAAGACCTGGAACGGCTGAAGGAGCTGGGGGAAAACCTGGGATATCTGGACAAGGCCATGCAGCTTGCCCATCTGGAAACCTATGGCCGGGAACTGGATATGGCAATCGAAGAACTGACAGAAGGACTGCCTGTAAGAAAAAAGCTCTTTCGGAGCCTGGGAATTATGGGCGGTCTTTTTCTGGCCATTTTGCTGATATAATCTGTAGAAAGGAAGGGAAGCGCCATGGACGTGGGGGTGATTTTTAAGATCGGCGCGGTGGGGATCCTGGTATCTGTCCTGGGACAGGTTTTAAAGCACAGCGGCCGGGAGGAACAGGCGTTTCTGGTAAGCCTGGGAGGGCTCATCATCGTGCTGTTCTGGCTGCTTCCCTATATTTCGGATCTGTTTGACACGATCAAAAGGCTGTTCACCCTGTAAAGGAGCTGCTTATGGATGTGCTGAAAATTGCCGTGCTGGGAATTGCCGGACTTTTTATCTGCATTCTGGTAAAAGACGCCAAGCCGGAATTTGCCCTGTATGCCAGCCTGGCCACAGGTGTCTGCATTCTTCTTTTTGCCGGCGGAAAGCTCACGTATCTGATGGAAATGCTGGACAAACTCCGCTCCTATGTGCCTCTGGACACAACGTATCTGAATGCCCTTCTGAAAATGGTGGGTATCACCTATGTGGGGCAGTTTTCCGCCGGGATCTGCAAAGACGCCGGATACTCTTCCATTGCGTCCCAGATCGAGATCTTTTCCAGGCTGTCAATTCTGGTTTTATGTATGCCGGTGCTGACGGCGCTGATGGAGACGATCCAGAGTTTTCTGTCCTGAGAGTGAGAGGAGGCTGCCGGTGATAGGTGGGAAAATCCGGCTGTTTTTTCCGGCAGTTCTTCTTCTGGCCTGCTGGATCACAGGTCTTTGCGCCCGGCCGGCCCGGGCCGGGGAGCAGGAGGATACCTCTCTGGTTCTGGAGGATTCCCTGATGGATCAGATGGAGCTGGAAGAGGTGCAGGAATCCGTGGACAATCTTCTGGGAAATTCCGGGCTCTCTGTTTCCGGGTCCGTGGACAGGCTCATGGCCGGCGAAGATCTTGTGTCCGGGACCGCCCTGAAGGAAAATATATTTTCCCGGATATCCGGAGTGTTCCGGTCCCAGAAGCAGACCTGGATCCAGCTGCTGGTGCTGGTAATGGCCGCGGCGCTGCTGTCCAATTTCGCGGCGCTTTTTGAAAACGGGCAGATGGGGGATATGGGCTTTTATATGATCTATCTGCTGGTCTTCGCGCTGCTGCTGAAAAATTTCCAGACCTTAAGCAGCCAGCTCCGGGAAATGCTGGAGGGGCTGGTAGCCTTCATGAAAGCTCTGATCCCGGCCTATTCCATTACGATCGCGGCGGCCGCGGGGAGCTCATCGGCCGCCATGTTTTATCAGATTGTGCTGGTGGCCATCTGGCTGGTGGAGAATCTTCTGATCCATCTGATCCTGCCGGGCATCCAGATTTATCTGCTGCTGTCCCTGGTAAATCAGCTTTCCAGGGAAGATTTCCTGTCGAACATGGCGAATCTGCTGAAAAATATTATTACCTGGGTGCTGAAGACGGCTCTGGGGCTGATTATCGGCATTCAGGTCACGAAAAATCTGGTGGCGCCTGCCCTGGATTCCCTGCGGAGAACCCTGATCGGCAAGACGGCCAGCGCCATTCCCGGGGTGGGAAATGCCATTGACGCGGTGACGGAGATGGTTATCGGCTCCGCGGTTCTCATCCGGAACTGTGTGGGCGCTGTGGCGGTGGTGATTCTGTTTCTCTGCGCCCTGGCGCCGGTTATCCAGATCGGCGTCAGCGGCCTGGCCTATAAATTACTGGCGGCCTTTGCCCAGCCGGTATCAGACAGGCGGATGGTGGGCTGCCTGAACACCATGGGCGCATGCTGCGGGCTCCTTTTTAAAGTGCTGCTCACCACGGAGGTGCTTTTTATGCTTACCATTGCTATTCTGGCCGGCAGCGCGGGAGGTTGATATGACAGGGGAAATTTATGGCTGGATGAGAGGTCTGGCCTTTTTCTTTATCTTTATGACGGCGGTTCTCAACTGTCTGCCCGATCAGAAATACCGCAGATACGTACGCTTTTTTCTCGGAATGCTTCTGCTGGTACTGATGGCCAGGCCTCTTCTTAGTCTCTTTCATCTGGATGAAATTCTGAGCCGGAGCGTCAGCCGGGGAATGCTGGAAGCCGGGGCGGAGGAGGCCGGGTGGCAGATCCGGGCGGAGGGCATTCAGCAGGAACTCCTGTCTCAGGGCTACCAGGCGGAGATTGAAAGCCAGATCCGCGGCTTTCTGGAAGAGCGGGGAATCGGGGAGGCCTCCGTGGAAGTAGAGCTGAATCAGGAACAGATGGAGGTGGAGGCCGTAAAAATCAGAGCGGCTCCTGATACAGAAGGGATCCTGTATCAGTCGGAGGTGCGGGAAAGGGAAGAAGCGCTTGCCGGAAAACTGGAAGAAGTAAAAACGGAATTAACGGAGGTCTACGGGGTGGATCCGGCACATATAGATGTAACAGTCCAGAAATAAGGATCTCCGTACCGGCCGGAAATGAGGAGGAGCGCATGAAAGGCAGATGGCTGGGACACCTGAAGGGAATGAAGAAGGAGCAGTGGATTGTATATCTGCTGCTGGGAGCTTTGCTGCTGGTGGTTCTTCTGCCCGTGGGCGGAGGGGAGGACAGCCAGGAGCCGGTACCGGAAACGGCGGATACGGGAACGGGAGAGGAGGTGGCGACTTACGAAAGCCAGACAGAGGGGCTGGAGGTAAAACTGGAAGCCGCCCTGGCGCAGGTGGAGGGAATTGGCGCCGTGGATGTAGTATTATCTCTGGAATCTACGAATCAGAAGGTGGTGGAAAAGGATGTCCCGTCCTCCCGCAGCAGTCAGACCAGCTCCGGGGCGGAGGAGAGCAGCAGCTCGTCCTCTGTCAGCACGGAGGAAAGCACGGTTTACCAGCGGGACAGCAGCGGCAGCGAGACACCTTATGTGATCCAGGAAAATTATCCGGAAATCCGGGGAGTCCTGGTGGTGGCGGAAGGAGGAGATGACCCTGTGGTGGTTCAGCAGATCCAGGAGGCGGTCATGGCACTATTCCGGGTGGAGGCCCATAAAATAAAAGTAATGAAAATGAAATCTTGATGAAGGAGAGGCCCTTTGAAAAAAAGAATTTTTAAGAAAAATCAGATCGTCATCACGGCTCTTGCGATTCTGATCGCAGTGGCCGGCTACATCAATTATGCGGATTCCACACTGAAGAAGGACGGGAAAACGGAGAGCACGGCCGTGGAGGGGGAAGCCCTGGCTTCTGAGAATAATATTCTGGAGGATATCGAAAGCCTGGATCAGGATATCACGGACGAGACGGCGGCCGCCGGGCAGGATGGAAACACCGGAGATGAAGTGATCTCTGAAGAAGGAACAGAGGATCCGGCAGCGGAATCCGGGGAAAGCACGGAAGGAACAGATCCCCAGGGAACAGGCACCGAAGGAGAGGAGACCGGCGAGACGGCTTCGGATACGCCGGGGGAGGCAATCCTGACCACAGCCTCTACATATATGGCCCAGGCCCGGATTGAAAGAGAACAGACCCGCTCTCAGAATAAGGAAATGCTCCTGGAGATTATTAACAATGCCAATCTTTCTGAGGAGGAACGCCAGAGCGCCGTCCAGAGCATGGTGGAGCTGACGGACGCTGTGGAAAAAGAGGCAGCGGCGGAAATGCTCCTGGAGGCGAAAGGGTTTGAAAATGTGGTGGTAAATATGTCCGGCGATACGGTGGATGTGGTGGTGCCCTCCACTGACCTGGCGGATGACCAGAGGGCACAGATCGAGGATATTATCAAGCGGAAAACAGGAGTCAGTGTGGAGAACATTGTGATCACCCCCATGGGCGGGGAAAAATAGAAAAGCAGGACGGGGCCGTTTGGAACGATCTATTTTCCGGCGGCCTCTTTTCCTGCGGGCTGCGGCAACTGAATCTTGCCCGCCGGTCTTTTCTGTGCTAGAATATTATGGGTTTTTGCGGAAACCTGAAATGTTGAAATACGGGAGGCTTATTCGTGGCTGATTATACGAAGGAAATAGAAAGACGGCGGACCTTCGCCATTATCTCCCATCCGGATGCCGGAAAGACAACGCTGACAGAAAAATTTCTGCTGTACGGAGGAGCGATTAATCTGGCCGGTTCCGTGAAGGGCAAAGCGACAGCGCGTCACGCAGTGTCAGACTGGATGGAAATCGAAAAGGAGAGAGGAATTTCAGTAACCTCCTCTGTCCTGCAGTTTAATTATGACGGTTACTGTATTAATATCCTGGATACGCCGGGCCACCAGGATTTCTCCGAGGACACCTACCGGACGCTGATGGCGGCGGATTCGGCGGTGATGGTCATTGACGGGAGCAAGGGTGTGGAGGCTCAGACGAGAAAGCTGTTTAAGGTCTGCGTCATGCGCCACATCCCCATCTTTACCTTTATCAACAAGATGGACCGGGATGCCAACGATACCTTTGATCTGGTGGATGAGATTGAAAAAGAGCTGGGCATCGCCACCTGCCCGGTCAACTGGCCCATCGGTTCCGGAAAAAGCTTTAAAGGTGTTTATGACCGGAACACGAAAAAGGTGCTGGTGTTTTCCGATACCCAGAAGGGAACGAAGGAGGGTATAGAGGAGGAGATTGATGTGGAGGATCCCCATCTGCTGGATGTGGTGACGCCGGAACAGAGGGACACGCTCCTGGAAGAGATTGAGCTGCTGGACGGAGCGGCCGCGGAGTTCGATCAGGAGAAGGTAAGCCGCGGGGAACTTTCGCCGGTGTTCTTCGGCTCTGCCCTTACCAACTTTGGCGTGGAAACGTTTCTGAAGCATTTTCTCCAGATGACCACCTCTCCCCTGCCCAGGAAGGCCGATACGGGGCTGATCGATCCCATGAAGGAAGACTTTTCCGCCTTTGTTTTTAAGATTCAGGCCAATATGAACAAGAACCACCGGGACAGAATCGCCTTTATGCGGGTCTGCTCCGGGCGGTTTGACGCCGGCATGGAGGTCTACCATGTACAGGGGGATAAAAAGATGCGGCTTCTGCAGCCCCAGCAGATGATGGCGGATGACCGCCATGTGGTGGATGAGGCTTACGCGGGAGATATCATCGGCGTCTTTGATCCGGGCATTTTTTCCATCGGAGATACCATCTGCACGCCGGGGAAAAAGTTCGCCTACGAGGGGATTCCCACCTTTGCGCCGGAACATTTCGCGCGGGTTGCCCAGCTGGACACCATGAAGAGAAAGCAGTTTGTAAAGGGCATCAACCAGATTGCCCAGGAGGGCGCCATTCAGATCTTCCAGGAAGCCAAGGGAGGCATGGAGGAGATCATAGTGGGAGTGGTGGGCGTGCTGCAGTTCGATGTGCTGAAGTACCGCCTGGAAAACGAGTACAATGTGGAAATTCGTCTGGACATGCTGCCCTACGAGTATATCCGCTGGATTGCCAATAAGGATGAGGTGGATGTGGACAAGATCACGGGCACCTCGGATATGAAGAAGGTCATGGATCTGAAGGGGAATCCGCTGCTTCTGTTCATTAACTCCTGGAGTATCGGCATGACCCTGGACCGCAACGAGGGCCTGGTACTGGAGGAGTTCAGCAAGAACTAGGGCGGCATGAAGAATATACAGGCAACGGAATGGTGCCGCCATTTTATCCGGGAGCAGGTGAAGCCGGGAGACCTCTGTATTGATGCCACGGCGGGAAACGGCCATGATACGGAGCTCCTCTGCAGGCTGGCCGGAGCGGAGGGCAGGGTGCTGGCCTTCGATATTCAGGAGACGGCGCTTAAAAAGACGGAACAGCGGCTGCGGGAGGCCGGGCTTCATGCGGGGGCCAGGCTGATCCTGGACAGCCACGTGCATATGGATAAATACGCGGAGAAGGAAACGGTTTCCTGCATTGTGTTTAATTTCGGATATCTTCCGGGAGGAGATCACGGGCTGGCCACCAGGCCGGAGACGAGTCTTGCGGCTGTAAAGACGGGACTCGCGCTGCTGAAAACAGGAGGCCTTATGAGTCTCTGCATTTACAGCGGCGGGGACACCGGCTATGGAGAGAGGGATGTGCTGCTGCCCTTTCTGAGAGAGCTGGATGAGCGGGAATATCTGGTGATCCGCTGCGAATACATGAACCGGAGGAAGGATCCGCCCCTGCCGGTGCTGGTGGTAAAATTGCGGCGGCACCCTTGTACAGAGGCTTCAACTTTGCTATAATGAATGAAAGTTGATCGCGGAATAGGAGGTTTTCACATGGCGGAGAGCAGAAACCTGAAAAGAAATACGTATACCATATATGATGACAATACC
>ERZ1643246.408-NODE-408-length-56342-cov-8.876135_pt1 | contig 56342 bp, 46 predicted proteins | sample MGYA00579265_ERZ1643246 | MGnify/ENA primary metagenome ERZ1643246 (study PRJEB29033, sample SAMEA4952261) | chicken gut metagenome | biome: Broiler Chicken; feature: Gastrointestinal Tract; material: Caecum | place: Ireland | collected 2018 | study: Broiler... | reverse complement strand
TCGGGATAACCAGATCCTTAATTTCCTCACCGGTCGAGGCGGTCTCTGTCTCGGTCTCGCTGCCGCTCTCCTCCGTTGTGGTGCCTTCGTTGCCGGTGTTTGTGCTTTCTCCACCCTCATTCTCGGTTGTTGTGGTGCCGCTGGAGCAGGCGCTCAGCAGAACCGAGGCGGTCATCGCAACAGCCAACAGCTTTGTCAATGTCTTCTTCATATTCTTCCTCCTTTGGCTTGGTTGAACGCGCAGAAGAGGATCAGACGATCTTTTCTGCGTGTGCCTTCGCCGTGCTTACAGCGCGGCGAAAAATGGCTAGCCATTTTGTCAATTAAAGCAATCGATTCACTTTACCGCTTTAATTTAATTTTATCATATCAAAGTCACCATCTTTTGTCAATAAAAAATATATATTTTATTTGATTACTTTTTATTTATAGTAAGAATATACAAAAACATATAGCAAGTGTTTTCGTATATTCTGAATAAGACTCTGCTTTTTCAGACAAAAAAGCTACAAATTTGATTCCATCTAATTCAAATTGAAAGTATTTCTTATACAGAAAAGCCGAAAGGGATCGCAAAATCCCTTTCGGCTCTTCATCATAATCGGCCTTTTATTCCGCTGTTCTGTTGTTGTATGCTTCCTCAAAAGCAGCCATTTCTTCTGCGGTATAGCCGTCCATACTGGTTTCCCAGTTCTTCATCTTGTTGTTCTGAATACCGTACATTGCCTTCATCTTGCTGTACGGATTGATCTTGGTCAGAATCCAGCCTACATTGTAGTAGTTCGGGATGGTCAGCGCGTGCTGGATCAGGTAGGCTTCCGCCTTTGCAAAGGCTTCGTAGCGCGCATCCAGATCGTCGTTGATGGCATCCGCCGCCTCTACCAGAGCGGTAAACTCTCTGTAGGCAGCCAGCAGGTCAGCGTTGGTCTCGTCCTCTACCAGGTCGTTGACATTGGAGAGGGTTCTGGTGTAATAAGCGGTATCGTTGCCGGCAGTTTCCTGGCCCAAATAGTTCTGCGGGTCACCGTAGTCAGCGCCCCAGCCAGAGATATTGATCGACTGCAGCTTCGGCTCATAGACCTCCTGAGAGGCGCTGGAGACGTAGGTCTTGATGTTCAGCTGAACATAGTCGTCGCCCAGGCTGTCGGAGAAGCACTGCGCCAATACGGTCGCGCTGTCCAGAGCAGTCTGGTTAGAACCGGAAATGTAGTAGTCGATGCCAACCGGGAAGGTGACGCCCAGGGCGGTCAGTTCCTCAATTGCCTGCTGTTTGTACTGTTCGCCCAGCTCGCTGTTCAGGCGGATCATCTTCTCGCCGTCCGCTTCGCCCAAGCCCAGCTCGGCCTTGACAAGATCGGTGTAGTCGGTTCCGTCGGAAGTATACAGCAGACCCGGCATCGAATAATAATTGTTTTCGCAGGACAGCGGGTTGACCGCATTGGTTCTGCTGTAGTATGGCGTCAGATCCAGGCCGTAGTACCAGGACAGGCGGAACGCCTCGTTGGCAGCTGCGGTGTTCCAGTTGGTGTCCGGTGTACCATCCTCGTTGAGCTTATTGTAGTTGAGGTGGAACTGATAGGAACGGAAGTCTGCCGGCCACTCAACCATCTGGTCGTGATACGGATTGCTCTCATCGCCGCTGATGGTCATGACGTTGGATTCGGTCAGAGATACCTCATCGATCTCGCCCGACTGATACAGCTGGTAGGCAACATCGGTGGATTCTACCATTCTGATCGTGACGGTATCAAAGCGGGTACACTCGGTATCCCAGTAAGCCGGGTTTTTGGTGAACACCTTTTCATTGCCCTGAATGTAGGAAGTCATGGTGTAGCAGCCATTGTACCACATGTTTTCATTGTTCATCGACTTGATGCCGTCGATGCCCAGCTCATCCACCAGGCCCTGAGCCAGCGGATACATGCAGGTGTAGGCACAAACGGTATCGAAGTATGGTTTTTCGGTGGTGCAGTGATAAACCAGAGTATAATCATCCGGCGTCTCAATGTTGACCATCTCGCGGAAGACAGAGCCCTCGCTGGCATCCAGCGCATAAGCTTCTTCCTGGGTCAGGCTCTTGGTGTACTCATAGTACTCCTCTGCGCCCTCGATCATCTCCATCGGCATGGAGGTGTTGGCCGAATCATTCTTATAGAAGTTGAGCACCCACTCCATTCCGGTCAAAAAGTCCTGAGCTGTAACCTGAGCCATCTCGTTTCCATTGACATCTACCCAGGTCGCGTTGTCGCGCAGGTTGAAGGTCCAGGTCAGTCCGCCGTCCTCGGTGCTCCACTCCTCTGCGATGCAAGGAACCAGCTCGCCGTAGTTGTTGACCTCCAGCAGGCCATCCCAGATGTTGGTCAGATACTGGGTGTCTGCGGAAGTTTCCGAGCTGAGCAGGTTGAAGGTGGCCAACTCAGAAGAAGAAACCTTTGCAAGCACAAGGTCGGTGATCGGCTCATGCTCTGTCTGCGCGGTCTCGGTCTCAGTCTCGGCAGAGTCGGTGGTTTCTGTCGTCTCAGTGCTGCTGCCGGTTTCGCTTTCTGTTCCGGTCTGCTCCTGCGTACCGCCGCTGCTGGAGCATCCGCTCAAAACCAGGGAAGCAGTCAGCGCCAGAGCAAGCAGTCTCGATGCTGTTTTTTTCATAATGTTCCTCCTTAAGTATAAGAGTCAAAGATCATAAAATCTGCCCCAGTTAAAATCCTCCCAGGCAGATGATCCCACAGGCATAAAGAACGTCAGAAAATTGTATGTTTTTACTTTACTGTCTAATAGTATCAGATTAAAGTGCCGCTGTCAAGTTTTTATGGAAATTGTCATGAAATCATCCATATAAAAGCTGAATTTCGGTTTAAATGTATAATATCTTTTTACTTTTTTAAGCGAATTTGTGATTAAAAATTTTAAATTACATCATTAAATTCTTTTTTATTGTGACAGTATCCGCTTTCTTTCAGGAGAAAATATCAGTGATTACTAAAAAAACAGACGGCATTGCCGTCTGTTTTTTTTAGTCTATTTGGAACTTGCGTGAGCGGCAACATCCTCGGCAAGGTCAGCCTCGGTGTATCCGTTGGAATTGGTCTCCCAGTTTTTCATCTTCCAGTTCTGGATACCATAAACCGCATTCATCTTGCTGTACGGATTGATCTTGGTCAGCACCCAACCGATGTCGTGATAGATCGGGATGTTCATCGCGTGGTCAAGCATGTAAGCTTCCGCCTTTGCGTAGGCTGCATAGCGCTCATCCAGGTCGGTGACGGCGTCCGCTTCGTTTACCATGTTGGTGAACTCGTTGTACATATCCAGTACAGGCTTGGTGACATCGTTCTCCTCCAGGTCATTGACGTTGGAGACGAGGTTGGTGTAGAATGCGTTGTCGTTGTTGATGGTTTCCTGGCTGAGGTAGTTCTGTGGATCGCCGTAGTCCGGAATCCAGCCGGTAACTGCAATCGACTCAAGCTTTGGATCATAAACTTCCTGCTGAACGCTGGAGATGTAGGTCTTGATGTTCAGTACAACAAAGTCGTCGCCCATGCTGTCCGAGATGCACTGAGCCAGTACGGTTGCAGTATCCAGAGCGGTCTGGTTAGAGCCAGCGATATAGTAATCCATCTGAATTGGGAAGGTGACGCCTGCAGCGGTCAGTTCCTCTTTTGCTTTCTGTTTATATTCTTCTGCCTTGGTTGCGTCTACACGTGCTGGGGTCTCGCCATTTTCAGTGATGCCAAGTTCCTGTTTTACAAGCTGGGTATAGTCTGTACCGTCAGAGGTATAGCACAGGCCATCCATGGTGTAGGTGTTGTTCTCACAGCTCATCGGGTTGATGGCATTTACGCGGCTGAAATATGGAGTAAAGTCGATGCCGTAGTACAGCGCTTTGCGGAAGTTTTCATTTGCAACTGCGGTGTTCCAGTTGGTGTCCGGGCTGCCGTCTTCCAGCTTCTTGTCGTAGTTAAACTTCATCTGTGCGGAGGTGAAGGTCTTCTGCCACTCCACCAGCTGATCATGGTACGGATTGCTCTCGTCGCCGGAGATGGTCTTGATGTTGCTCTCGGAGAGCTCAACGTAATCGGTTTCACCGGACTGATACATCTGGTATGCGATCTCGTTGGACTCTACCATCTTGATGGTGACGGTGTTAAAGCGGGTGCACTCTTTATCCCAATATGCCGGGTTTGGAACCAAGGTCTTTTCATTGCCCTGTACGTAAGAGGTCATCAGGTAAGCGCCGTTGTACCACATGGTGGTGTTGTCCATGCCCTGTACGCCCTCTACGCCGAGTTCATCGACCATGCCCTGCGGCATTGGGTACATGCAGATATAAGCTGCTACTGTGTAGAAATATGGCTTCGGAGCGGTGCAGTGATAAACCAGGGTGTAATCATCTGGAGTATCGATCTTGACCATCTCACGGAACTTAGATCCTTCGCCAGCGTTGAGCACATATGCCTCTTCTTCGCTTAGGGTCTTTGTATATTCATAGTATTCTTTTGCTCCCTCGATCATCTCGCTTGGCATCGAGACGTTTGCCGAGTCGTTCTTATGGAAGTTGAGGATCCACTCCATGCCGGTCAGGAAATCCTGAGCAGTACATTTCGCTTTTTCTTCTCCGTTGACGTCTACCCAAGTGACGTCATTGCGCAGATGGAAGGTCCAGGTCTGGCCGCCATCCTCGCTGCCCCAATCGGTGGCGATGCACGGAACTGGCTGGCCGTTGGTATCGACCTCTACCAAACCGTCAACCATGTTGGTCAGGTACTGTACATCTCTCTGTGCCTGCGAATTGAGTAGATTAAAGGTAGAAATCTCAGTCGATGCCAGGTGGGTCAGGACTAGATCGGTAATCTCGTTCTCACCTGCCTGTGTGGACCCTTCGTTCTCTGCTGCACTCGCGTTTTGTTCATTGGAAGCGCTTGTCTGTTCGTTGGAAGCGCTGCCCATAATTCCGCAACCGCTCAGCACAGAAGAAGCCGCCAATGCTAACGCAATCAATTTCATTTCTACCCGTTTCATCTTTCTTCCTCCTTTGAGCTTTTTGCTACTTTTTTTCTTTCGGGTTCAATCCTCTATTCTTGCAAATAAAACATCGTTTTTTCTGTACAGCTTTTCGTGTGTTTTATTATGGGCTTTAGTATATCAAAGCGATAAAGCAAAGTCAATAGCCCCGCGCCACTTCCTCTGTTTTGAATATGTTTCAACAGGTTAAAGCGCGAAAAATTTGACTTTTTTGTTAATAGAATGGATAAATTGAATATTTTGTAGCGTATTTTTTGTCTTTGATGAACAAGAAATATTCACAATTTAACGCTCGAAAGTGCTCTTTTTCGCCCTGCTTTCACTATAAAAAGCGTAAATTTGTTTATTTTTCTCTTTTGAAAGATAAAAAAACAGGCAGACAAAACCTGTCCACCTGCTTTTTTAAACAAAATCTCAAAATCCCATATCCGTTAACTGCTGCTCAATCTGTTCCCGGCAGGCGGATTGGTCACAATCGGGGTGCAGCCAGATTGAACGGACAAAGCCGCCCTCCCCTGCCGCCACCGCGGCGCTGCCGATCACCTCGTCCTCCGGTGTCACCGCCAGATACAGCCAGCGCTGCGCGCACGAAAGGCCGAGCGCCTCATCCCGTCTTTGCTGCAGCCAGCCGGAAAAGTCCTGTTCAATCGCTTCCCTGTCCAGATGGCATCCGCCCAGGCTGCATCCGGTCAGACAGCGCAGCAGCGCCTCCTGCATGCCCTCCTGCGGCAGCAGCAGCTGAATCCACTCCATAACCTACCGTCTCCTTCTGCGGCGGGATTTTGCCCTTCCCTGCGGCCTGTCGACAGCGCGCTGCTGGAAGGTGATGCCGTCCAGATGGTCGATCTCGTGGCTGAAGCACTGGGCCAGCGGGCCGCTGCCGGTCAGCAGGATGGTTTTGCCCTCCTCGTTCATCGCCTCCACAATCACCCGCTGCGGGCGAAGGGTGGTCAGCCAGCAGTCAGGAAAGCTCAGACAGCCCTCCTCCTCACATTCCTGCTGGCCCTCCTGGAAGATGATGCGGGGATTGACCAGCTTGATCGGGCCGCCGCTGAGCTCGCCCATATCGATGACAATGAGGCGGCGCAAAATGCCCACCTGCGGCGCGGCGATGGCCGCCCCGTTGGCGGTGGCGTGCAGCGTCTCCAGCATATCGTCCAGCAGCTGGCGAACGCGGTCGTCCACCTGCGGCACCTCGCGGCAGGGACGCTTTAAGATGGGGTCGTTGTTGATTCGGATTGCGCGCAGAGCCATAGCTTCCCTCCTTACCGCTGGCCAAATTCGGCGTTGAGGGCTTCCTCGCTCTGCTGCATGGCCTGCAGCGTGCGCTCCAGCAGCTCGTCCAGTGTCCAGCCCAGCATGTCCGCGCCCTGCTGGATGGTCTCGCGGGAGCATCCGGCAGCAAAGCGCTTGTCCTTAAACTTTTTCTTCAGCGATTTGAGCTCCATATCCTGGGTGCTCTTGGACGGGCGCATCAGAGCCGCCGCCCAGATCAGCCCGGTCAGCTCGTCGCAGGCAAACAGCACCTTCTCCATCTGATGCTCTGGCTTGATGTCGCAGACCTGCCCATAGCCGTGGCTGGCAGTGGCGTGGATGAGCTCCTCCTCCAGCCCCGCCTCCCGCATCAGCTCCTGACTCTTGATGCAGTGCTGCTCGGGGTACATCTCAAAATCCAGATCGTGCAGCAGCCCCACAATGCCCCAGAATTCCTCCTCCTCGCCGTAGCCAAGCTCCCTGGCAAAGTGGCGCATCACCTCCTCCACCGTCCTGCCGTGGCGCAGATGGAAGGGGTCCTGATTGTATTTTCTGAGCAGCGCGTATGCCTGCTCCCTGGTGATTGCCGTTTTCATCATCTTGTCCTCCCTGTTCTGATCTTAAAAATCAAACGTGTAATCTCATTATAGCGCGCCTTTGCGCTCTTGGCAAGCGCCCTGTGTTCTGCGCCCTGACAGCAACAAAGCCCCTGCTCAAACAGAGAGCTGCCGCCGGCAAAGGGAGTTCGTTGTCTGCTGTGTCAGTTCTGTGCCGGTTTTGTGCCTGAAGAAATGGCTTGATTAAGCCAAAAATCGGCGCCAGACAACGAAAGCACAGTATTTTTATAAAAAGATATTTTATAGTAATATATATAGAGAGAGTTAGGAAAGTTCTGTGCTTTCGTTGCTTTGGTTGCCTCGTGCAGCCCTGTCAGCCAGATGTGCACCCCGTCCGCGCTTAAAAGCTGGCTGCTGCTCAAGCGCAAAACCAAAGCGGCCCGTACAAGGGAAATCCTGTACGGGCCGCTTTCTTTTAACGCGCAGGCAATTGCTGCAATCGCCTTACTTGACGCGCTCTTTGATAACCTTGTAGATCTGAATCAGCACGGTCGGGATAAAGGCCAGCAGATAGATCCAGCCGATGTCGATGAGCGTCAGGTCGGCAACCAGGAACAGGCCGTGGAAAGCCGGGATGAACAGCACCGCATTGAGCAGCACCAGACCGGCCACAAAGGCCAGAATCGAGTAGATGTTCGAACGCAGGCCGAGCTTGAAGATCGAGGTGTCGGCGCGGCAGTTGAAGCCGTGGAACAGCCTTGCCAGGGTCAGGGTTGCAAAGGCCATGGTGCTGGCCAGCGCCGCACCGCCCTCGCTCAGGCCGATGTGGTAGGCGGTCATGACAAAGACGCCGATCAGCGCGCCCTGTACCAGCAGGGTCAGCATGAAGTCCTTGGTCATGATCGATTCCTTCGGGTTTCTCGGCTTCTGGTTGAGCAGGTCCTCGCGCGCCGGCTCCATGCCGATGGCGATGGCCGGCAGCGAGTCGGTCAGCAGGTTAATAAACAGCAGGTGTACCGGCTGGAACGGCACTGCCAGGCCAAACAGCGAGGTGTACAGAACGCTGAGGATGGCCGACATGTTGCCGGACAGCAGGAACTTGATGGCGTTTTTGATGTTGGCGTAGACATTTCGTCCGTTGGTGACCGCCTTGACGATGGTGGCAAAGTTGTCGTCGGTCAGGATCATCGAGGCCGCATCCTTGGAAACCTCGGTGCCGGTGATGCCCATCGCGACGCCGATGTCCGCCTTCTTGAGCGCAGGCGCGTCGTTGACGCCGTCGCCGGTCATCGAGACGATCTTGCCCTTCTTCTGCCATGCGTCGACGATGCGGATCTTATGCTCCGGCGAAACGCGGGCGTAGAACGAGATGTGCTCCAGCTTTTTGTTCAGCTCCTCGTCGTTCATTTTGTCGAGCTCGACGCCGCTGACGGCGATGTCGCCCTCCTGGAAGATGCCGATCTCCTTGGCGATGGCGGTCGCGGTGACCTTGTGGTCGCCGGTAATCATCACGGTGCGGATGCCGCCGCGTTTGGCGTCGGCGACCGCCTTCTTGGATTCCTCACGCGGCGGGTCGATCATCGAGATCAGGCCCACAAAGGTGTAGTCATTTTCGTCCTTGAGGGTGATGCCCGGGCACTCGGTGGCGTCCGGATACTGCTTGATGGCAAAGGCCAGCACGCGCAGGCCGTTCTCCGAGAGGTGGAGGTTGGTGTCGGCAATCTTCTGCTTATCCTCCTCGGTGATCGGGCGGGGGCCGTCGCCGGTCATCACCGCCACGCTGCGGGCCAGCAGGACGTCCATCGCGCCCTTGGTGCACAGGGTGTAGACGCCGTCCAGCTTGTGCATGGTGCTCATCAGCTTGCGGTCGGAATCAAAGGCAAGCTCCGCCAGACGCGGGTGCTGGGAACGGTAAACGGTCTCCTCCACCCAGAAGTTGTGGGACAGGTTGATCAGCGCAACCTCGGTCGGGTCGCCGATCTCCTTGCCGTCCACCGAGGTGGAGTCGTTGGCCAGGATGGCGGTCTTGAGCAGCCAGTGGTGCGCCTGGTTTGCAAAGTCGAGCTTCTCGCCGTCGAACAGCTGGAAGTCGGCGTAGACCTTCTTGGTGGTCATCTTGTTCTGGGTCAGGGTGCCGGTTTTATCCGAGCAGATAACCGAGACCGAACCCAAGCTTTCCACCGCGTTCAGGTTTTTGATGATGGCGTTTTCCTTTGCCATCTTCTGGGTGCCCATCGCCAGAACGATGGTGACAATCGAGCTGAGCGCCTCCGGAATAGCGGCTACTGCCAGCGCGACAGCGAACATCAAAGAGTCCAGGATGCCCATGTCGCGGTAGATGCTCAGGCCAAATACAACCACGCAGATGACCATGATGGCGATGGCCAGCTTCTGGCTGAAGTTGTCCATGCTCTCCTGCAGCGGGGTCTTTTTCTGCTGGGTCTGGTTCATCAGGGTCGCAATCTTGCCGATCTCGGTCTGCATACCGGTGGCGGTGACAACCACGCTGGCGCGGCCGTAGGTGACCAGCGACCCGGAAAAGACCATGTTCTTCTGGTCGCCCAGCGCGACGTTCTCCTCATCGATGACGTCGCTGATCTTGTTGACGCCCTCCGACTCACCGGTCAGCGAGCTTTCATTGACCTGCAGCGAGTAGTTCTCGATGATGCGTCCGTCCGCGACGACCAGGTCTCCGGCCTCCAGCGTCAGGATGTCGCCGGGGACAACCTCTTTGGAAGGGATCTCGATCTTTCGGCCGTTGCGCATGACCTTGGCGTTGGGCGAAGAAAGCGCCTTCAGGCTCTCCAGCGACTTTTCCGCCTTGAAGTGCTGGACGGTGCCGAGGATGGCGTTGAGGGTGATGACCGCCACGATGACGATGGTGCTCTCCCCGTTGCCGGAGACTGCGGAGATCAGCGCAGCGATGATCAGGATAATAACCAGCAGATCCTTAAACTGTTCCAGAAACACAACCAGCGGGCCTTTCTTTTGTCCCTCTGTCAGCGCATTCTCTCCATAAGTGGCGCGCTGCTTCTCAACCTGCTCGGTGGTCAGGCCCTGTCTGGTTACGCCAAACTGGTCCAGAACCTGCTGGGCGGTACGGCGAAACATTTGTTCCATTTGTTTTGACTCCTCCTTCAAATCTGCGGGTCTGCTGCCCTGCCTTTTGCAGAGCCTTTGGCCCCAAGAAAATGCCCGGCTGCCGGTCGTCTATCCTGACAGGCATAAAAAAAGACTTTTCTGCCGTTTCCCATTTCTGTGTGGAAACCGCATGAAAAGTCTTGTTACCAAAATGCCTTGGCACATATCGCAGAAGGCGTTTGCCGTTTTTGGCAAGGCCAACGAGATTGTTGCGAATATGTCTTGAACTACTCCCTTTTTAAGCGCGGGTCATCTTCACTTGTGAGATGATTATAATAAAATTTTGCGGTTTTGTCAAGAGGGAAATTCCCTTTCCAGGTCTTCCCCGCTAGATCCTCTTTAAAATAAAGACCGGGATGGGCGGATTGTTGGGGCGGTTGGCAAACTCGGTGATGAGGACGGTGTACTGCTTTGAATCGATGGTGCGAAAATATTCCATCAGCGCGTCCTTCTCCTCAAAGCCGCTGTCCCCGCCGTAATAGACGCACAGGCTCATCAGGCCGTTTGGCTTGAGCAGCCGCAGTCCCTGCTCGATGGCCGGGATGCTGGTGGCCGGCGTGGTAAAGACCTTGTGGTCGCCGCCGGGCAGATAGCCGAAGTTAAAGGTGATGCAGTCCACGCTGCCCTCCTGCGCATACTGATCCATGTGGCTGTGGCTGTCCAGATGCACCTGCGCGATGTCCGAAAAGCCCTTCTCCGCCAGCAGCGCGCGGGTGGAATCCACCGCTGCCTGCTGGATATCGAAGGCGAGCACCTTTCCCTCCTTCCCCACCAGCTCGCACAAAAAGGCGGTGTCGTGCCCGCGGCCGGCGGTGGCGTCGATGCAGAAGTCCCCCGGCTGGACGTGCTCGGCGATGATTTTATGGGCAATCCCCAGTGTGTTCAGTCTCATCATCTTTTCTATTCCTCCCTGCTTGCTTCTTCTCTTATTAGCTCGATGGCCTCCTTGCCGCTCAGGTGCTCAACCGTCATCTCCAGCATACACAGCGGCTTCCAGTCCTGCTCGATGGCTCGCTGGCGGTTGTCTTCACTGTCCTGCGGCGCATAGCGAAGCGCCAGCTTCTCGATGGCCGCGCGCTTTTCCTGCTCATCGGTCAGCTCCCGCACCTGTCCAAAGGCGATCACGCTGCGAAAGTGGGTGGTGTATTCCTGCGCCACCACCTGATCCTCGTCAACGACACAGAAGGAGGCCTTTGGCTCCCGGCGGATGGCGTCCAGCTTGTGGCCCTGTCGGGCGCAGTGAAAATAGAACTTTCCCTCGCTGTACACATAGCTCAACGGCACCGCGTAGGGATAGCCTTCATCCCCCAGCACAGCAAGGACACCGGAGGTGGCGCGGCTCAAAATTTCCTCGCATCGCTCCCGGCTGAGCTGCTGGCGGTTTCTTCTCATCTGGCGAAACATGTAAGTAACACTCCTCTGCAAACAAAAAGCGCCTTCGCTCTGTTTCTCATTACAGCCTAATAAAACAGAGCCAGGCGCCGCCCAGCGGCAAATCGCAAACTAAAAAGAATATAGCACAGCCCCCGCACAAAGTCAACTTGAAAAAAGCGCCCCAACAAACCTGCGCACAAAAATTTGTCCTTTGCCACAAATGCTCAGCCCTTCGTCCTTGCTTGCGCCTTTCTTTTTTATTTCATTCCCTTAAAGGAGGCGGAAGTTTGTTGTGCATTTTGTGCAATGTTTTTCTTTTAACGATTATTTTTTATGCTTGTTAAACAAATAACTTCGTTGACAAAGGCCATCGGTGCGCTTATAATCGAGATAAAGAACATCGGATGAAGAAACCGGGAGAGACCGGGGCCAAACCGCCGCGGCGCCTACGGGGAAACAACGCAAAATCTCTCTGGCAAAAGAACCGGTTTTGGACGAAACTCTGTGAAGCTGCTATGGCAGCACCGAGTAGGCAACGCAGAAGAAGGCTGCTCTTTCATTTGCGGAATCTTATCAGGTCATGTACGCAGAGGCGTGGAAAGGAATTTTCTGCGCCTCTGCTTTTTTCTTCCCTTTCTTCAGAAAATCAAAAAGGAGTGTGTCTCTCATGGAATTAAAAACCCCTTTATACGATTGCCACGTCGCGCTGGGCGGCAAGATGGTGCCGTTTGGCGGCTACATCCTGCCGGTGCAGTACCCCACCGGCGTCATCGCCGAGCACATGGCGGTCCGCAAACAGGCTGGCCTGTTTGACGTCTCCCACATGGCGGAGCTGGTGCTCAAAGGTCCCGACGCGCTGGCAAACGCCCAGATGCTGCTGACCAACGACCTTTCCGACATGGCAGACGGCCAGGTCCGCTACAGCCCGATGTGCAACGAGCGGGGCGGCGTTGTGGACGACATGGTGGTTTACCGCTTCCGCGACGACTGCTACATGATGGTCGTCAACGCGGCCAACCATCAAAAGGACGCCGACTGGGTCCGCGCCCACCTGAGCGGCGACGTTCAGTTTGAGGACATCTCCGATCAGGTCGCGCAGATCGCCCTGCAGGGCCCGCAGTCCGAGGCCATCCTGACAAAACTCTGCCCGGTTGAGAACCACCCCGCCAAATACTACACCTTCACCAACAACGTCGAGGTGGCGGGCTGCACCTGCCTGCTCTCCCGCACCGGCTACACCGGCGAGGACGGCTTTGAGCTGTACTGCGCGCCGAAGGACGCCGTCAAGCTCTGGAACGCGCTGCTGGAAGCCGGCAAGGAAAACGGCCTGATTCCCTGCGGACTGGGCGCCCGCGACACCCTGCGCCTGGAGGCGGGCATGCCGCTGTACGGCCACGAGATGACCGACGACATCACCCCCAAGCAGACCGGTCTTGGCATCTTTGTCAAGATGGACAAAGCGGACTTCATCGGCAAAAAGGCGATGGAGGAGATGGGCACCCCGACTGTCAAACGCTGCGGCCTGAAGATGATCGGACGCGGCATCGCGCGGGAAAACTGCCCGGTTTACGCCGGCGACAAGCTGATCGGCCACACCACCTCCGGCACCCACTGCCCATACCTTGGCGGCGCTTACGCCATGGCGATTGTGGAGAAGGAACCGGCCCCCTTAGGCGCGCAGGTCGAGGTGGAGATCCGCGGCAAGCGCGTCGCCGCCGAGGTGGTCAAATCTCAGTTTTATAAACGAGCATAACGGACAACCAACCGTTTTTACTAATTGATGATTAACTCATTTTTCAAATCTAAGGAGGACTTTATCATGGCAAATCCAAGCAATCTGCTCTACACAAAATCGCACGAATGGGTACAGGAAATGGGCGACGGCAGCTACCGCGTCGGCCTGACCGACTATGCGCAGGACCAGCTGGGCGACCTTGTCTTTGTCAACCTGCCGCAGGAGGGCGACAGCGTTGAGGTCGGCGCGGCCTTCGGCGATGTCGAATCGGTCAAAGCTGTCTCCGACGTCTACAGCCCGGTCACCGGCACCGTCTGCGCCATCAACGAGGAGCTGCTGGACCACCCGGAGCTGATTAACCAGGACGCTTACGGAGCCTGGATGATTCAGGTGGGCGACATTTCCGACAAGGAAGAACTGCTGTCCGTTTCCGACTATGAGGAGCTGCTGAGCAAGGAGGCTTAATCTATGGGATCTTACGTTCCTTCCACTGCGCAGGAGCGGCAGGAGATGCTGGCGTCGATCGGGCTTTGCTCCATCGACGAGCTGTTCTCCCACATTCCGGATTCACTCAAGCGCAAAGGGGAGCTCAACCTTCCCTCCGGCAAATCCGAGCTGGAAGTCTGCCGCACCATGGAACACATCGCCGCGCAGAACATCGTCTTTGATTCGATCTTCCGCGGCGCCGGCGCTTACGACCACTACATCCCGGCCATCGTCAAGAGCGTGACCGGCAAGGAAGAATTTGTCACCGCCTACACCCCCTATCAGGCTGAGATCAGCCAGGGCGTGCTGCAATCCATCTTTGAGTACCAGACCATGATCTGCGAACTGACCGGCATGGACGTCTCCAACGCCTCGGTCTATGACGGCGCCACCGCCGCGGCCGAAGCGGTCAACATGTGCTGCGAGCGCAGCCGCAACGTCGTCTTCTGCTCCGCCGCCGCCCACCCCGACACCATCGAGGTCGTTAAGACCTACTGTTGGGCCTCCGGCCACGAGTTTGTTCTGGTGCCTGCCAAGGACGGCAAAACCGACTGGAATTCCATCGTTCCCCAGCTGGACAAAAAGACCAGCGCCTGCCTGTACATCCAGAGCCCAAACTTCTTTGGACAGATCGAGGATGTCCAGCAGGCAGCAGAGGCGGTCCACGCAGTCGGCGCCAAGCTCATCATGGGCTGCAACCCGATTGCGCTGGGGCTTTATAAGACCCCGGCGGAGCTGGGCGCGGACATCGCCGTCGGCGAAGGCCAGCCGCTGGGCATGCCGCTCTCCTTTGGCGGTCCATACCTCGGCTTTATGGCGACCACCAAGGCGATGATGCGCAAGCTGCCGGGCAGAATCGTCGGCGAGACCACCGACGTCGACAGCAAGCGCGCCTTTGTGCTGACCCTGCAGGCCAGAGAGCAGCACATCCGCCGCGAAAAGGCCTCCAGCAACATCTGCTCCAACCAGGCGCTGTGCGCCATGACCGCCGCGGTATATTTAGCCGCTGTCGGTCCGGAGGGCTTAAAGCAGGTCGCCAACCTGTGCTATCAGAAAGCCCATTACCTGATGCAGCAGCTGACCGCCATCCCCGGCATCACCCTGCGCTATCAGGGCCCGTTCTTCCACGAGTTTGTGACCGACCAGGCCGATGCCAACCGCATCCTTCTCAAACTGGAACAGGAAGGCATCCTCGGCGGTCTGCCGCTCTCGGACGGCGGCATCCTCTGGTGCACTACCGAGAAGAACAGCAAAGAGGACATCGACCGCATGGTCGGGATTATCAGAAAGGAGCTGCTGTAGATGAAACTGTTATTTGAACGCAGCCACCCCGGCAGAAGATGCACCATCCTGCCCGCCTGCGACGTCCCCACCTGCGAGATCGACCCCGCGCTGTGCCGCGAGCAGGCCCCGCATCTGCCTCAGATGAGCGAGAACGAGCTGAGCCGCCACTACACCGAGCTTGCCAAACAGACCTACGGCGTCAACGACGGCTTCTACCCGCTCGGCTCCTGCACCATGAAATATAACCCCAAAGTAAACGATCAGATTGCCGCCCTTCCCGGCTTTGCCAGCATCCATCCGCTGCAGCCGGAGGAGACTGTACAGGGCTGCCTGGAGGCGCTCGACCTTGCCTCCAAATACCTGTGCGAGATCACCGGCATGGACGACATGACCTTCCAGCCGGCAGCGGGCGCGCACGGCGAGCTGACCGGTCTGATGCTGATTAAAAAATACCATCAGGCAAACGGACACGAGGGCCGGGTCAACATCCTGGTCCCGGACTCCGCCCACGGCACCAACCCCGCTTCCGCCACCATGGCGGGCTTCCATGTCGTCAGCATTCCGTCCCTCCCCAACGGCTGTGTCGACATCGAGGCGCTGCGCCAGGCCGCCGACGAACACACCGCGGGACTGATGCTCACCAACCCCAACACCGTCGGCCTGTTCGACCCGAACATTGCCGAGATCACCGAGATTGTCCACAAGGCCGGCGGCCTGTGCTACTATGACGGCGCTAACTTAAACGCCATCATGGGCATCGTCCGTCCGGGCGATACCGGCTTTGATGTGGTTCACCTGAACCTGCACAAGACCTTCTCCACCCCGCATGGCGGCGGCGGTCCCGGCTCCGGAGCGGTGGGCTGCAAGGACTTCTTAAAGCCCTTCCTGCCCTCCCCAACCCTCACCCACGATGAAAGCGGCTACCACCTGCACCGCGACAACCCGCAGAGCATCGGCGCGGTCAAATCCTTCTACGGCAACTTCTTGGTCGTTGTTCGCGCGCTGTGCTACCTGCTCTCGCTGGGCAAGGAGGGCGTGCCGGAGGCCTCCCAGAACGCAGTGCTCAACTGCAACTACATGATGAGTCATCTCAAGGACCTCTACGACATCGCCTTCGACACCGGCTGCATGCACGAATTTGTCATGACACTGGAAAATCTCAAGAAGGAAAAGGGCGTCACCGCGATGGATATCGCCAAGGCGCTGTTGGACAATGGCATCCACCCGCCGACAATGTACTTCCCGCTGATTGTGGAGGAGGCGCTGATGGTGGAACCGACCGAAACCGAGACGCGCGAGACGCTCGACCACGCCATCGAGGTGTTCCGCAGCATCTACATCCAGGCGCAGGAACACCCGGAACAGATGCACGAGCTTCCGCTGCACACCCCGGTCCGCCGCCTGGACGAAGTTGGCGCGGCGCGCAATCCAAGACTGCGCTACACCTTTTAAATCATTCTGTCTTTCCGGAGGTATTCTATGATTCAATCGCTTCACTGCCTGATCGGCACTTCCTTGAACCCTTATCTCAATCTGGCCACCGAGGAATACCTCCTGGATACGGTAAAGCCCGGCCAGCTCATCCTCTACTTGTGGCAGAATGAGCGCACCGTGGTCATCGGCAAAAACCAGAACACCTGGAAGGAATGCCGGTGCCAGCAGCTCGAGGAGGACGGCGGGTTTCTGGCCCGCCGCCTCTCGGGCGGGGGCGCTGTTTTCCACGACCTTGGCAACCTGAACTTCACCTTCCTGGTGCCCACCGCCGACTACGACCTTTCCCGCCAGATGTCGGTGATTCTGGAGGCGGTGCGGGGGCTGGGAATCGACGCCCAGAAAAGCGGCCGCAACGACGTGACGGTCGACGGCAAAAAGTTTTCCGGCAACGCCTTCTGCAAAAAAGGGAACAACTCCTACCACCACGGCACCCTGATGCTGCGGGTGGACACCGAGAAGGTCTCCAGCTACCTGAGCGTTTCGGAAAAGAAGCTGCGCTCCAAGGGGGTGGCCTCGGTCTCCTCGCGGGTGTGCAACCTGTGCGACTTTGTGCCTCAGCTGACGGTGGAGGTGATGCGCCAAAAGCTCATCGAGGCCCTCGCCCTCACCTACCGGCTGCCGGTCGCCATGATCGAGGAAAATCGGCTCGACCACCAAAAGATTATGTCGCTCTACAGCCGCTACTCCTCCTGGGAATGGCGCTTTGGCCGCAAGATTCCCTTCACCTGGGAGCAGCAGGAACGCTTTGACTGGGGCGAGATTCAGCTGCAGCTGCAGGTCGATGAAGGCATCATCCAGGACGCCATCCTCTACGCCGACGCGCTGGACAGCCCGCTCATCGAAAAAACAGCGCAGCAGTTGACCGGCCTTCGCTTTGACCCCAAGGTTCTGGAACAGCACCTCCTCCCGCTGTGCGAGAGCGAGCTGCAGCACAGGATGGTGCAGGATATTTTGTCCCTGACCCACCAGCAGGCATAAACTAATACAAGATAGAATAGGAAGGGAAACATCATGAACGAGTATCAACTGATCGTCATCGGCGCGGGCCCCAGCGGGTATGAGGCCGCCATCCGCGCCGCGCAGCTGGGGCTGCGCACAGCCCTGATCGAGCGCCGCGAAATCGGCGGCACCTGCTTAAACCGCGGCTGCATCCCCACCAAGGCGATGCTCCACTCCGCACAGCTCTACCGGGAGGCATCCCAGTTTGAGCTATTTGGACTTCACACTGAAAACACTTCCTTTGATTGGGAAAAGATTCATCAGCGCAAAAACGAGGTCGTCACCAAGCTGCGCGGTGGAATCGAACAGCTTATCAAGGTAAATAAGATAGATTTTTTCAATAAATCCGCTTCCATTTTGGGCAAAAATGATGTACAATTAGGCCAAGGGGAAGAAATCCTTCATGCAGAAAATATTTTGATCGCGACCGGTTCGGTTCCGGCCCGCCCGCCGATTCCAGGACTCGACCTGCCCGGCGTCGTCACCAGCGACGAACTGCTGGACGACCCGCAGTTTGCCAGGGCCGACAGCCTTGCAAAGGAAATCCTCATCATCGGCGGCGGTGTCATCGGCATGGAGTTTGCCAGCGTCTTTGCTTCGCTGGGCTGCAAGGTGACCATCGTGGAGGCGATGGAGCGCATCCTGCCGACGATGGACCGCGAGATCTCCCAGAGCCTCAATATGCTGCTCAAAAAGCGCGGGGTTGTGATCCACACCGGCGCGATGGTCGAGAAGATCGAGCGGGAGGACGGACAGCTGGTCTGCTGCTTTACCGAAAAAGGAAAGGCCCAGCGTATCCCGGCCCAGCAGATTCTGGTCGCCATCGGCCGCCGCCCCAACACGCAGGGACTGTTTGCCGGCGGCTTTGAGGTGGCCTGCGAGCGTGGACGAATCGTCACCGACCAATCCTTCCGCACCAGCGTTGAGGGCATCTATGCCATCGGCGACGTCACCGCTAAAATCCAGCTGGCCCACATGGCAAGCGCACAGGGCATCTGCGCGGCGCACATCATCGCCGGCCAGCAGCCACCGATCAACCTGAACGCCGTCCCCGGCTGCATCTACACCGACCCGGAGATCGCTTCGGTCGGCATCACCGAGGACGAGGCCAAGGCCCAGGGCATCCCGGTCAAAAAGGGCAAGTACCTGATGACCGGCAACGGCCGCTCGATCATCGACGAGCAGGAGCGCGGCTTCATCAAGGTCATCGCCCACGCCGAAACCGACGTCATCCTCGGCGCCCAGCTGATGTGCGCAAGAGCCACCGACATCGTCTCGGAGCTTTCCACCGCCATCGTCAACGGCCTGACCTGCGCACAGCTTGCCTCGGTCATCCGCCCGCACCCCACCTTCTGCGAGGGCGTTACCGAAGCGGTGGAGGACGTGCACGGCATGGCCATCCATCTGGCGCCGAAAAAACGGTAATTTTTCTGCCTGCAATGAGCGCTTCCCTTTCCTTGGCAGACTGCTGCTGACAGCGCTCTGCCGGAAATCTTGTCTTACTAAAATTTAAGGAGGGCTTTTGAATGGTCAATGAAGTTATGAAGTTTATCACCGAGCATGATCCCGAGGTCGGCAAGGCAATCGAGGCGGAATATGCCCGTCAGAAACGCAACATCGAGCTGATCGCTTCCGAGAACATCGTCTCCGAGGCCGTCATGATGGCGATGGGCACCGTCCTGACCAATAAATATGCCGAAGGCTTCCCGGGCAAACGCTATTACGGCGGCTGCGAGTGCGTCGACGTGGTGGAGAACATCGCCATCGAGCGCGCCAAAAAGCTGTTCGGCGCGGAGCACGCCTGCGTGCAGCCCCACTCCGGCGCCAGCGCCAACATCGCCGTCTACTTTGCCCTGCTCAAACCCGGCGACACCGTTCTGGGCTTAAACCTTGCCCATGGCGGACACCTGACCCACGGCAGCCCAGTCAACATCTCCGGCACCTACTACAACTTCATCCCATACAGCCTGGACGACAGCGAGCGCATCAACTACGACAAAGTGCGTGAACTGGCGCTTGAGCATAAACCGAAGATGATCGTCGCGGGCGCTTCCGCTTACCCGCGCGAGATCCGCTTTGATAAATTCGCCGAGATCGCCCACGAGGTCGGCGCTTACCTGTTTGTCGACATGGCGCACATTGCGGGCCTGGTCGCCGCAGGATTGCACCAGAACCCGGTTCCGTACGCGGACGTGGTCACCACCACCACCCACAAGACGCTGCGCGGCCCAAGAGGCGGCCTGATCCTGTGCAAGGAGTCGCTCGCCAAACAGATCAACAAGGCCGTCTTCCCCGGCACCCAGGGCGGCCCGCTGGAGCACATCATCGCCGCCAAGGCCGTCTGCTTTGGTGAGGCGCTCAAACCGGAATTCAAGACTTACCAGGAGCAGGTCATCAAAAACGCGCAGGCCTTTGCCAAGGCGCTGACCGATGAAGGCTTCCGCCTGGTATCCGGCGGCACCGACAACCACCTGATCCTGATCGACCTGCAGAACATGAACATCACTGGCAAGGATCTGGAGAAGCGTCTGGACGCGGTCTACATCACCGCCAACAAGAACGCCATCCCGAACGACCCGCAGAGCGCCTTTGTCACCAGCGGCCTGCGCGTCGGCACACCGGCTGTCACCACCCGCGGCTTCAAGGAGGAGGACATGGTCAAGGTTGCCCACTTCATCAAGCTGGCGGCCACCGACTTCGACGCCAAAGCGGACGAGATCCGCGCCGGCGTCACCGAGCTGTGCAACAAATACCCGATCTACGAATAACCCGAACCCTCATTTCTGCAACGGGAGCGCGCTGTCCTGCAGGACAACGCGCTCCCGTTTGTCTTTGTCCCGCCTTATGGTTTGCCCGCTTGTATGCTACAATAAAAAGAAAAAAGGAAAGGCCGTGATCTTTTGCTGCTGCACGAATTTGACCCCGCCGCCTTGGGAACAACATGATGGACGAGAAGGGCAAGATTCTGCTGCTGGCCTTCGAGCTGGGCGTGCGCATCCTTTCCGAAGATTCCAAATAAAATGCCAAAAAGGAGCGGACAAATTGTCCGCTCCTTTTTTACCCTTGCAGGTTTACAGATATAAAATAATATACCCCGCCATCGTAAACGAGGCGACGGTGAACAGCAGCATACCGGGATTTAAAAGCGCCGCGTCAAGCGAGCCTTCCGGCAGAGAGGATTCGCTCCGCTCCGCCGAAGGGGTGTCCTCCCGCAGCAGCTTGCGGCGAAGCAATTTCCAAAAGGCGCTGATGGCATACGCCGCACAGAACAGGTAGAGCAACGCCTGCAAAAGCAGCAGCGGCTCGAAATTTACCCCAATCAGCGGCAGCACGCCGCCGACAAAGTTGACCGCCGCGTGCAGCAAAATGGTGGTCCAAATGCTGCCGGTCTGCAGGTACACCCAGGCGAACACTGCCCCCACCGCAAAGGCGTAAGGGTACTGGATGATGTTGCCGTGCATCAGCATGAACATGCAGGCGCTGGTTAGGATGTAAGCCTTTGACCCATAGGCGCCGACACAGCGGTAAATCCATTTGCGAAAGACCAGCTCCTCCCCGATCGGCGCGGATACTACCGTCAGCAGAACGCTCTGCGCCAGGGTGTAGGTGCTGATGCTCTGCTCGACGATGTTGCCTGCGGGAGATCCTTTGACCATCGAGATCAGCTCGTTTAGGCCGGTCCCGACCAGATTAAACAAGAACATCAGGCCGACGCTCACCAGGAAGAAGCGCAGGAAATTCATGGCGGAGAGCCTGCGCTTTATCAGCGGACAAAGCGGGGTGTGCGCGGTGCGCATCATCAGCCACGCCACCGGCATCGCCACCAGATACTGGACAAACTCCCCCACAAAGACGCTGAACCAGCTGCTCTGCAGAAGCTGCGGCCAAAACGCCATCACCACATACATCACCGGCAGCGAAAAGAGCTGATAGATCAGCATATATGCCAGCATCGACAGGCCCAGACGGTTGTAGGTCCTGCGGATCATCCTGATTTCCTGTTCCACTCCTGTATCATCCCTTTCTTGATTGCGGTTTTGCTTCCCCCTTATTCCCAGCGGAAGGGAAGCAGCTCATCCAGCGTGAGCACCCGGTCAGAGAGTCTGACCTGTGCCAGATGGTTGTCGTCGTGCAGCTGGCACAAAAACTCCCGGCAGCGTCCGCACGGTGGAACGATTTCGGTGTTGCCGTCATCGTCCATGTGGACCGCCACGACCCCTTCCACCCGGTTTTCCCCCGCCGTCACCATGGCGGCAGCAGCGGCGTGCTCGGCGCAAAAGCCCATCGAGCAGGGGGTGTCGATGCAGACGCCGGTATAGATGTTGCCACGGTCGGTCACGATGGCCGCTCCGACCGTGGCGGCGTAAGAATTTTTCGAAAGCTGCCTTGGATTGCACACCTGCTTGGCGCACTGTTCCAGCTTTTCCCAGTCGATCATGCCAGTTCCTCCTTCTGCGTCCTTGCAACGATGCTCTTGTTCTTCCATTTTCCGGTCGCATAGTACAGTCCGGAGATGATGACGCCCAGCGCCCAGCCGATGGCGTAGGAGTAGTAGATGGATTCCTTCTCAAACAGATAAGCGAGCAGGTAAGCCGCCGGCAGCCTTGCAAGCCACAGGCTGATAAAGGAGGAGATCATCGGCACCAGCATATCGCCCGCACCGCGCAGCACGCTGTTGAACATAAAGCTCAGCGCCAGCAGGAAATAAAACGGCAGCACCCCGTGCAGATAGGCCACGCCCGCGTCGATAACCTCCGGGTTCTGGCTGAACATCCGCATCATAAAGGCACTGGTCGGGTACAGCAGCACGCCAACCACCAGGCAGCACACCACCGACATGATGACGGATGCCTTGAGGCCCTCCTTGACGCGATGCTGGTTGCCCGCGCCGATGTTCTGCCCGGTGTAGGTGGTCAGCGCGTTGGACAGGCTCTGCACCGGCAGGAAGGCGAAGGTGTCGATCTTGTTGGCGCCGTTGAAGCCCGCCATAAAGGTGGAGCCGTAGGAGTTGACCAGCGACTGCATGAACATGATGCCGATTGAGAACAGCGCCTGCTGAATGCCCGACGGAATGCCCAGCCGCATCGCCTGCACAAACAGCGTCTTGCGGAAATTGGAGCGGCGGGGCCGGATCCTGATAAAATCGTAGCGCCGGTTGATGTAAAAGACGCCGAACAGCCAGGAGGCGATCTGCGCGATGATGGTGGCCAGCGCGACGCCCGCCACGCCCATCGGAATCGGGATGGTGAAGGCAAGGTCGAGCACAATGTTCATCACCGTGGCGATCATCAAAAACAAAAGCGAGGTGCGGCTGTCACCAAAGCCCTGCAGGATGCCGGCGTTGATGTTAAAACCCAGGTTGCCGATGACGCCGATAAAGATGATAATCATGTAGGTCTTTGCCATCTCCAGCGTGCCGTCGTCCGGCACCTGCATCAGCCGCAGCAGCGGCTCGCTCAAAAAGACGCCGATCAGGGTCAGCGGCACAACGCCGACCAGCAGCGCCATATAGATGGTGTTGATGGTGTGGTCCACCTTTTCCAGATCGCGCGCGCCGTAATACTGCGAGATCATGACGGTGGCGCCGGTGCCGATGCCCATAAACAGCGAGCTGAGCATGTAGATAATCGGGAAGCCGGTTCCGACCGCCGCCAGTGCCTGGTCGCCGATGACGTTGCCGACCACGATGCTGTCCACCATGTTGTACAGCTGCTGGAAGATGTTGCCCAGCAGCATCGGCAGCGTGAAGCTGATAATCAGCCGGTAGGGGCTGCCGCTGGTCATGTCGATGGACGATGTTCTTTTTTCCTTTGCCATAAGTTCCTTCCTCTCCTCAAAAAATACACCTTTTCTCCTTTATGCAAGAAGACAAAAAGAGATGGGGGATAAACCTGCCATCATCATTATGTTTATTATATGGGATGACCGGACAAATTACAAGGGGACTTTGCAAAATCTCCCTTCTCTTCTTCTTTTTCAAAAAAATTCTCCTCCCTCGATTTTGTATATTCCTTCTATTTTTATTTTTCTTTTTTCTCAAAAATTTATTGACTTTTTCCCGTTTTGGTGTTACAATAAATTCATCAGGCAGGAAGGTGTTTTTCTCTTCCTCTGACTTTCATTTGACATCACCAAAATCTCCTGACCGGTAATCCCGGTCGTCCTCTATTTTTTATTACACAGCCAAAAAGGGAAGTCCGCAAGGGCTTCCCTTTTTGGCTGTGTTCTTTTTTAAAAAAGAGGAAGAAAGCCTCGAATAAACTTTCTTCCTCTTTACTGTCAATCTTTCTGCAGCTGCAGATATCTGCTCGGCCTGCCGGTGTAAAGAACCGCCAGACGGTGCAGCGCGCGGGTGCAGGAAACGTACAGAAGCTGCTGGTCAGCGGGCGCGCAGTAGGTCTCGTCATCCGCGCCGCAGAGAACCACCGCGTCAAACTCCAGCCCCTTTGCCATGTAGACCGGCATCAGCATCACGCCGGAAAAGACCTCCCGGCGCTCGGTATCCATCAGGTGAACGGGCAGGTTTTCGGAAAGGCAGGGCTTCATCGCCTCATACAGTTCCTGTGCCTGCCGCTGGCTTTTGCAGATGATCCCCACCGATTCATACCCCTCCTGTAGCCAGCCTTCGGTCAGCTGGACGGCCTGCCGCGCCATCGCGTCGAGGTCCTTCACCTCCAAAACGGACGGCTGCTGCTCGTGCCGCTCAAAGCTCTCCATCTCGCTGTGCCCGGCCAAAAAGCGGCGGGAAAACTCGTTGATCTCATAGGAGGAGCGAAAGCCTTTGTTCAGGGTAATCAGCGCGGAGCTTTTCTTATTCAGGATGCGCGCGGTGTCGCGGTAAAACTGCTCGCTCTCCCGCTTTTCGATGGTCTGGTTGTAGTCGCCCATCACCGTGTAACGGGCGGCGGGGAACAGATTTTTCAGGATATAAAAGTGCAGCGGATAGTAGTCCTGCGCCTCGTCCACCACCACCTGACGGATATCCTGCAATCCCTCGCTGCCAAACAGGCGCAGGTGCAGGTAGAGCAGCGGCATCGCGTCCAGATAGTGCAGCGGCTGACCGTGCTGCGCCAAGCGTCCCTCCGCCAGGGTGAGCAGCTCGCCGGCGTTGGCGGGCAGCTCCAGCCCCTTTGCCAGGCGGAAAAACAGATCGTGGTCGCGCAGCAGGCGGCGGTACAGCGCAAGGCTGTCCAGGGTGATGAAAGCCTTGATCTGCCGCTTGATGCGGGCGTGCTCCTTGATCGAGAGCAGGCGGCCAAACTGCTTTTTGTCGTACAGGTGCTGCACAAAGGTTCCGGAGAAGGTCTGCAGCTTTTCCAAACGGTGTTCGCGGCGGCGATTGTGCACCGCGGTCCACAGCCGCTGTTCCAGCAGCTCCAGCGCACCGGCCAGCGGTGCGCGCCCGCAGGCCCTGCGCACAAAGGCGGCCATCTCCTGCCGGGTTTCCAGCAGCACGCCGTCGTAGTAAAGGTCGGTGTAGGGAATCATCCGCCGCATATAGTAGGAAACGTACCGGTCGAGAATCCGCACAAAGGTCTCGGAGAAGAAGAAATTCACCGACTGATGCAACAGCGAATCCTCCGGCTGGGTGACCAGCTCCTCCAAAAGCTGATTGCGCGGCAAAACCGGCTGTTGACCGCTGGGATAGACCTTGGCAAAGAGCGCCTCAAAGGTCAGACTCTGGACATTTTTCTCCCCCAGCGCTGGCAGGACGTTGGCGATGTAGCTGCCGAACAGGTTGTTGGGCGAGATGATGACGATGTTGTTGGCGTAGAGCTTCTGGGTGGAGCCCTCATACAATAAAAAGGCAACCCGGTGCAGCGCCACCGAGGTCTTGCCGCTGCCGGCTACCCCCTGCACAAACAGGGCCTCGTTCTGCATGTCGCGGATGATGCGGTCCTGCTGGCGCTGGATGGTCTCCACAATCGAGCGCATCTGCGGGGAGGCGTTGTGCGAAAGGGCCTCGCGCAGCATGCCGTCGGTGATGTTGACGTCCGAATCAAAGAAATAGCTGAGCTTCCCGTCCTGAATCTCAAACTGCCGCTTGAGCGAAACCTCCCCCTTGATGACGCCGGAGGGCGCCTGAAACTGGGCCGGGCCGGTCTCGTAGCGGTAAAAGAGGCTTGCGATGGGGGTGCGCCAGTCGTAGACATAGGTCTCATAGCTGTCCTCGTCCTGGACGGTGAACAGGCCGATGTAGATCTTTTCCGGCGGAGAGGATTCATAGCCGCTCTCGGTAAAGTCGACGCGGGCAAAGTAAGGAGATTCCAGTGACTGCCGGTAGTGGTCGATGCGCTTGTGCGCCGCATCGTAGCGGCCGGACTGCGCCTGGATCGATTCCAGCACCTGGTGAGCCTCAACCGCATTGTCAAAGCCGCCGCGGAACGAGACATTTTCCCACATTTCTTTGCGGGCCGAGACAATCTGTTCCTTCTCGTCCGAGCAGGCGGCCTCCTCGCGGGCCAGATTTTCCCGGATAAAGCCGAGCGTCCTGTCCAGATACTGCTGCTCGGCAGCAAACTCCTTCTGGTATTCCATCAAAAACTCCTCCTTTGCAACAGCAATCAGGTCAGCGTATTTTATGATTATACCATGTTGGAGCGGAATTTACAAGTTGGCATGTAGGGCCGGCACTCACGCTTTCCCCTACTTGACGCACCGCGAGGCGTAGAAGGTCGGGACGTTGAGCTCATGCAGGTGGCCCGAGCCGTTGGTGTCGCCATAGATGCCGGTCAGGGTGAAGCCTGCGCGCAGCTGGCCGTCCAGCTCCTCCTCGATGGTGTGGGAGAACTGGATGCCCCAGTCATTTTTGACCGAAGCCTCATACTGCACAGGGTTGGAGAGCGGGTCAAACGGCAGCGCGCAGCAAACCCGCTCCTCATCGTCATCCTCAAACAGGTAGTTGATGCCGTTGTCCCACCCCGCCAGCAGGATGCCGCCCTTTTTGAGCACCCGGTAGCACTCGTTCCAGATGGGCTGCAGCTCCTTGACATAGCAGTTGGACACCGGATGGAAGATCAGGTCAAAGCTCTCATCCGCAAAGGGCAGAGGCTTGCTCATGTCGGCGCGGACAAGCTCAACATCGTAGCCTTCCCGCCGCGCCACCAGCTCCTCCTTGCGCAGCTGCTCCTGGGAATAGTCCAGTACGGTGCACTGTGCTCCCAAGGCTGTAAAGATCGGGATCTGCTGCCCACCGCCGCTGGCAAGACCGAGAATCTTTGCCCCCTGCATCGGGCAGAACCACTCTTTGGGCACCGGCTTTGTTGGGGTCAGCAGCACCGACCAGTCGCCTTGTTTTGCACGCAGATAGGTCTCGTGGCTGATCTCCTGTCCCCATTCCCAGCCGTCACGCACCCACTGGTCGATGGCGGAGGAGTTGATATCGGTGTAGTTTTTGGGCATGATTGTTCCCTCCTGATCTATTCCTGATCATCTTCCGGTATTGCCGCTCCATATGGGCGGACCTGCCGGATCGATTTGATTTCCTTTTGCTTGTCCTTATTATAGCATCTTTTTCTTCCCGCGCAATAGCAAGGGCACCTTTCTATTCTTTTCTGCCCAGGCAGTCGAGCCACCTGTGTTTCTGCTGCGTATTTTTGCTCAACAAAAAAGCCGCGCGACCTGACCCAAAGAGAGCGTCGCGCGGTTTTCATACAAAAACAAAGAGCCACCAGGTATTCCCGGCAGCCCTTTTGTGGTGACCTATCGGAGACTCGAACTCCGGACACCCTGATTAAAAGTCAGGTGCTCTACCGACTGAGCTAATAAGTCTGGTGGGAGTTACAGGGCTCGAACCTGTGACCCTCTGCTTGTAAGGCAGATGCTCTCCCAGCTGAGCTAAACTCCCCTGTTTTGGCAACGGAGGTAATTATACAACAAATTTCTCCTTCTGTCAACACCTTGCGGTAAAAGTTTCTTTTTTTCAATCAGCCTTGATTGTCAATTGCCGCTTCTCTCCAATCGCAAGCTCCAAGCCAAAAATCATGACAACAACAAAAAATTGTGAATTGGAATTTTTCTTTATATGGCAACCGATAGTTGCCGTGTAGTTGGTAGTCAAAAGGGAAATTTTCTAGTATAATGACAAGCAAAAGGAGGTGCAGATGATGGCACTGGGCGAAAAAATCAAGGCCTGCCGGCAAGCTGCAGGGATGTCGCAGGAAAAAGTGGCTGAATTAGTCGGTGTCAGCCGCCAGGCCGTCACCAAATGGGAAGCAAACCAGTCTGCCCCCAACACAGAAAATCTGTTCAAACTGGCAGAGATTTTTGGTACAACGGTCGACTTTCTGCTCACTTCCCGGGAAGCTGAAAGCTCCCCAGCAGAACAAATTTCCTATCTCTACAAAACGGAGGAAGAAAAGAAAGCAAAAGCCCGCCGGGACAAACTGCGGTCAAACCTGCTCCTTACCCTGGCCGTTATTGGTGGATACCTTTTCATCTATCTGGCAGGACGTATTTTCGGAACAACCGAATCACAGATGAACGTAACGGGGTGGCTGTTTGGAAGTGACCCGCAGCAGCTGAGCTACTTATACGGCTGGCTGCTGCGCCAACATCTTTTCTGGGTCGCCATGGCCATATCCGCGATCCCCGCATTGTTCGGGAAACAATATTTTTCGTTTACTACGCTGCTCGGTTTTGCAATTGCCCTGCTGCTTGGCGAGCTGTGCGGCCACCATCCGGCGGGCGCCGCATACGGACACGGCCACTACGGTTGGGCCATCTGGGGATTTGTCTTTGCATTCTCTGTGCTCATGGGAATGATTCTTGAAAAAATCGCCAAGAAAAGGCTGGACCTCCGCTCCAAAAAACTCCGGATTTGGCTTGCGGTTTATGCCGTTGGCGTGTTTGCAATCGTTTTAGCTGTTCGAGCAAGTATGCCTACAAGTTTCAGCTAATCCCATAACTGTAGCACAGACATTTTCAAATTTTCTCGATAGCATCCGCTCCCCTAAAAAAGGGAGCTGCAAAAAAAGAGGACCTCTCAGAGGTCCTCTTTTTCATCTGTACATTATGCTGCGTAATCGCTGCTGGCCAGAGCCGGATAGCTGTAGCTGCCCTTGACGCGCTGGCTGTTGACGATATTGCCCTGCAGGAAGTAATCGTAAATCAGGTAGCTGGCGCTGTTGCCGCCCTTGGTCTGCGGGTCATCCCAGTCGGTGTCGACCTGATACCACTTGCCGTCCTCCATCTGGACATAGTTCCAGGCGTGGGTGCCGGTCTCGCCGATGTTGTTGGTGGCGGTGCCGACCACGATCAGGCAGGGGATTCCTTTCTGGTCGCAGGCATACTTAAACGCCTTGGCGTATCCGTCGCAGACAGCCTCGCCCTCCACCAGCGGACCTACCGCCTGATGGTTGTTGTGGGAAGCATTGTCCGGGTCAGCCGGGTACTGGGTATTGTTGACGATGGTGTCGTGGATGGATTTGACCAGCTCATAGCGGGTGGAACCGGTCATCTTGCTGACCCTGTTGTTCATCTTGGTCAGGGTATTCTGGATTGCGGTGGTGTTGATGGTGGAGGCGGTGGTGCCGTCCGAGCTGGCTGTGCCATAGCCCGCTGCCGGACGTGGATAGAAGATCAGCGTGTCATGATCGCTGGTAATCACCACGTTCTGCAGGGATGGGTCGAGCCAGAAAATCTCCGGATGCTCGTCAAAGATCATCTGCAGGGAGGTCTGGAAGGCGGTGTAGACCTCATTCTCACTGTAACCGCTGATGTCAACGGTGATTCTGCTGTTCGCCGCTCTCAGTCCGCTGAGGAAGGTATTGTGCATCCGCAGCGCAAGGGTATCGTTTTTCAGATACGTCTGGCACAGGTCATAGGCCTGCGAAGAACGGGAGGTGGTGGAAGTCGAGCTGCTGGTAGTGGACTGGGTGGAGTTGGTGGAAGATGTCACCTTGCCCGGTTTTCCCAACGCCGCAGAGCTGCTGACCGCCATGCTGAGCACCATGGTCATGGCAAGAACTGCAGAAAGGATTTTCTTGATCATAAGTTTCTCCTCCTAAACGAAATTTGCCGTTTTCCATTCTCGAAAACTTCAGTTGTCTTTATTATACAACATCGCCCGGGAGGAGTAAAGCCATTTTTTGTAAAATTTTTATTTCTGTCTGACAGTCCTTTTGTACCGGCCGGCAAGCTCCTTTTCCCCCACGGCAGCGCTGTGCACGTTAATTTTCCCCCTTCACCTGCTTCCAGGCAACCCAGGAGTACCAGTAGATGAGCAGGCTGCTGAGCAGGACCGCCGCGGCCATCACCAAAACACAGACCAGATCGGACAGTACAAACGCCGCCGCAATCCCCACAACGCCGGAAATCATATAGGCGTACCCGCCAAATCGCTGGGTGCGGCTCCAAACCGTCTCGTCCGAGAGGGCATAGCGGGTGCGGAAGCCATGCTTGCGCTGCAGGCGGTATTCCCAGGAAATTTTGGGCATATAGTTACCCGCCACAATCAGCAGCAGCGAAATCAGCCCGCAGACAATCTTGCCAAAATAAAATTCCATGATGTCGCTCTCCGGCCGAACGGTGACGTACAGCACCACCGGCTGAATCACATTAAAGACAAGCAAAGTGAGCAGCCCGCCGGTGCGCATCCCCTTGGGCTGGCGGGAAAAAGAATCGCGCAGCAGCAAAATGCCAAGAAACAGCACGATCGCGCCGGGGAGCAGCAGCTCCCACCGGCTGCCATAGCGGTCGGGCGAGCCGTCCACGCCCCAATGCACCGGGATAATGTCCGGCAGACCGGGCAGCACAAACAGCATCTCCGCCATCGGCAGCAGCATCAGCACCGTGACGGCAATCCGCCACAACTTTAAATTTTTCTCCTTCTTCTCCTGTTCCAACATAATCGCAATACCTCCTGTCGTATTTGATGATTTTACCTTAGGCGCGGCCATCCGGCTCATCCGGTTTTGCCGCGTCCGGCTTTTCCTGCTGATTGGAAAACTGCGCAATCCACATCATGATCTCCTCAAAAACGCTGGTGTTCAGCTGGTAGTAGATGTAGTTTTTTTTGCGCTCCTCCAAAATCAGGTCGGCTTTTTTCAGCTGCGAAAGGTGGTAGGAGACCGTCGCGCCGGTCATCTCAAAGTGCGCCGCAATCTCGCCTGCGGACATCTTGCCCTTGCGCAGCAGCATCAGAATTTCTCTCCTTACCGGGTCGGAGAGGGCTTTGAATGTTTCTGCCAATCCCACAAGATTTCCCCCTTTTCCAATTAATATTTAGAAAATTTTCTAAATAGATTATAGCACACCCCCATGAAAAGTCAAGCACTATTTAGATAAATTTCTAAATAATTTTGTTCAAAAGAAAGGGAGGAAAGCCAAAGCAAAACGCCTTCGCTCTCCTCCCCGCTTAAAAAAACAAAATTACGCGTACCGCGCCACAGCAACATCCGCGCCAAACGGAGCCAGCGCCAGGCGCGCCATCTTAAAGCACTGCAGGCCAAAGGGGATGCCGACGATGGTGACGCAGAAAATCAGCCCATGGATTGCCGAGGAAACAGCCAGCGGCAGCCCGCCAAACAGGAGCCACAGGATGTTCATCAAAACCGAAGGCGCGCCGCCCCCGTACAGCACCACCTTGCCGAATGGAAAAAAGGCAAGACTTGCAAACTTAAAGCACTGCAGCCCCACCGGAATACCGACAATGGTGACGCACCACAGCAGCCCGACCAGCGTCCAGCCAAGCCCCATCCAGAGCCCTCCAAACAAAAACCATACCAGATTACCCAAAAATTTCATCGAACATTCTCCTCACATCTTTATCGGGTGGTGGTTCAAAATTGCCTTTCACCTATATAACGGAGAAGGGGAGGGAAATATTTCACCGAAGATTCAAACCTGCTGTAAAAAATTTGGGAAGAAATGCCGCCCCGCCTGTGCTATAATAAAGATGAAATCAATTTGACTGGAGGGCATCTGCCATGAGACAAACTGTAGCACTCAAAAAACAGTACGAGATTGTGGACAATCAACTTTCTTTCCGCGTCCATCACCTGCTGCCCCGGCTGATGGAGGAGACCGGCTTTGACATGTGGATCGTCCTCTGCCGGGAGTACAACGAGGATCCGGTCTTCCCCACCATGATCCCCTCGCTGTGCCTGACCGCCAGAAGGCTGTCCTGCCTGGTCTTTGTCAACAACGAGTCGGGCTTTTCCGCCTATAACTTTGGCCGCCCGGACGAGCGGCTTTCCACCGTCTACACCCAGGGCTACGACAATACCCAGCCCGGCGACCAGCTGCAGCAGCTGGCCGGCTTTGTCCGCAAAACAAATCCCAAGAAGATCGGCATCAACTGTTCGCCCATCAGCGCGATGTGCGACGGCCTTTCCAAAACGCTGCACGACCAGCTGGTTCAGGCGCTGGATGAACAGGACCGCACCAAGCTCACCAGCGCCTACACCCTGTGCACCCGCTGGATCGAGGCCCGCACCGAGGAGGAGCTCTCCCGCTACCGCAGCATCTACGCGCTGGCGATGGACATCTGCGAGGAGGCCTTCTCCCGCAGGGTCATCACCCCCGGCGTGACCACCACCACCGAGGTGGAGGAGTGGATCGCGCAGGAGATCAACCGCCTGGGGCTGACCTTCTGGTTCAGCCCCCACGTCGACATCCAGCGCAAGGGGATGCCGGGCGTCGGCACCACCGGCCCGATCATCCAGCACGGCGATCTGCTGCACTATGATGTCGGCATCCAATATTTCGGCCTGTGCACCGACAGCCAGCGTCTGGGCTATGTGCTGCGGGAGAATGAAACCGAGGTGCCGCAGTACCTGCAGGAGGGCCTGCGCCGCACCAACCGCTTCCAGGACATCGTGGCCGAAGAGCACATCGCCGGCCGCACCGGCAACGAGATTCTCAAGCTGAGCCTCGACCGCGCCAAGTCTGAGGGCCTGCTCCCGATGCTCTACTGCCATCCGGTCGGCTTCTTCGGGCACAGCGCGGGCACGGTGGTCGGCCTGTGGGATCAGCAGGAGGGCACCGGCGCCTTCGGTGACTTCCCGCTGCACCACAACACCTGCTATGCGCTGGAGCTGAACACCGAGAGCTTCATCGCCGAGTGGGACAACCAGAAGGTCCGCTTCAACGCCGAGGAAACGGTGGCCTTCACCAAGGATGGGGAGCTCACCTACCTCTACCCCGGCAGGGACCGCATCTACGCAATCTAGTGCTGCCCGGCAAAGGCATCAGCGCGCACCAATTTCGGTTTGCGGATGGAGAGCAGCTCCATACCACTGAGAGATGGCTCCTTTCCTGGAGGAGAATCTTTTGTAAATTTTTTCTTTTCCCTTGCAACAAACCGCGCTTTGCAATACACTGATAGTATAGAAAAGGATCTCCCAATCTTCAAAAAGGGAAAAGCAAAGCGGGGTGGTCGACATGTAGCGCGCGGGCGACTTTGGAATTTACATCATCATTGCTGATCCAGCAAAAAGGAGTGTTTATATGAGCGTTTTTCGTAAATTGCTTTCTCTTTGCGTTGCCGTTCTCTGCGTGATGTCCTTTACCGCCTGCTCTCAGTCCGGCTCCAGCGCCAGCTCCTTCCCCACCGACTATGGCTTTTCGGTGCAGCTGCCAGAGAGCGTGCAGGAGAATATCCGCTACGACCTCTCCAACCGAGAGGTGGGTGACGAAACCATCAACACCATCAATGTCGTCTATGAGGGCGAAACCGGCGAGGCCAACATCCTGACCTTTGAGGAGATGAGCTCCGCCATGTGGGAGCAGATGCAGTCGGAGGGCGGTCCGCTGCCAACCGAACTCGGTGCCTCCGAGGACGGCCGGGTTGTCGTCATGTACCCGCTGCAGTCCAACCCTTATGAAGCGGGCACGGCCGACGCCGATGCGGTCGACCAGTTTGTCAGCGAGTCCTCCATCGTTACCGAAAGCTTCCAATTCCTGCAATAGAACCCCTTTCGTCCAAAAAGGAACGCGGAAAAATTCCGCGCTCCTTTTTTCTTCGTCACATTTTTAATTCCATCCGCAGATTTTGACCAGCACCTGATAGGTGTAGCCGTAGGCGCTGGCCGGGAAGCTCTCCTGATTTGCGGTGTTGGAGTGAACCAGATAATCGACAACATTCCCCTCCTCGTCGGTGACGACATCGGTGATGATGACCGCGTGATAGAGGTTTTCTTCATCGTAGCCGAGGATCAGCACGTCGCCGATCTCCCCGCTGTAATAGTCCGCATCCGCTACCGCGACCATGCCGCTGCCTGTATTGCTGGCGGCATACTGCAAAAATTCATCGACGCCCGACTAGGAAGCGGAGCGTCCCGCCATCTGCGGCAGGTTGTTGGGGGTGTCGCCGTACCACTTCCACACCGCGTCCCCGCCGGAATCCATCGGGATGCCGCCGGCCAGCAGGCACTGGGAGACAAAATTCTGACAGTTGCCGCCGCTCATCGAATAGTCCGGCCACTCATCGTTGCGGTCTGTCACCCACTGCTTTGCGTACGCCACCGCTGCCTGCCGGTCATAGGCGTTGGCTGCCTGGGGCAGCGGCTCGTCTGAAGTCTGCTCCCGGCGGGCCACATTGACCTGCAGCAGCTCGATCAGCTCCTGTGCCTGCTGCTCCATCTGGTCAGAGACATCCCCCTCCCCATTGCGCAGAGAGCGGGAGAGGGTCCAATACAGGCGGTCCTGTCCGCCGGTGTGGGAGACCACCTTCCAGCTGCCGTCCTCCTGGGTAAGCTCAAACATATGGAAGCTGTCCAGCACGTTGGAGTCCACCTCCGGGTGCTGGGCGAAGTTCTGGGTCACATCCTCCCGCAGCATGACCCGCAGGTTGCCGTCCTCCTCCTGCTGCACCGACTGCACCTGCAGGGTGGAGCTGTAGCCGGTCAGATGCAGGTCGGAGCGCTGGCTGGAGCGCACCTGAATGCCGTATTCCAGCACCAGCTGCTCGGCCAGCAGGCCGTTCTGCGCGTCGGAGGCAAACAGGTCGGACAGGTCCTGCTGTTCAAAGCTGCCCAGAATCTGATAGTAGCGGTCGATATAGTCGCAGAGCAGGTCCTGCTGCTCCTGACTGAGCTCCCCCGCATCGGCAAACTGCACGCTGCCCTGCGGCTGTATCTCCTGCTGCTGGGCGGCGGTTTGCTCCACCGTGCTCTGCACCGAAAGGTTCTGGGTCTGCTGTGCCTGCGTCTCGGTCTGGGACTGTGCGGACTGAGCTGCCTGCTCATTGGAGGTGCAGCCGGCCAGCATCCCCGCCTGCAACACGAGAATGGCCGCCAACAATGCCGCTTTCTTTACCATATATGAAATCTCCCTCTCCTGATGAAAATCAATCTTTGAACAAGAAAATTATATCACCTGGAGTACACTCCCAATCAACAGAATATTGATAAAGAAAATGTAAAGTTCCTTTCAGGTTTTTGCGTGGCGGCCAGAACCTCTATTCTTCCCTCTCCATCTCCCAGCTCTCCCGCTGCCAGGGAAGGCTCTTTTCCCCGCCGGGGCAGAAATCGATCCCCGCCGCCCGCGCCTGGCTGTGCTGGTGCTTTCTGGGGATGCGGTAGCACCTTCCGTCCTTGAGCAGCCGCGCGCCGGTTTGCATAAAGTGAAAGGGCACCCCCGCCTCGACACATTGCTGCCGCAGGTCCAGCACCCAGCTGTAGTCACAGACCCGCGCCTCCTCCCCCGACTCGCCGCCGACCACAACCTCCTCCATGCTGTCCGAAAGATAGGGGCGCAGGTCGATGGGGCCAAGCAAAGGGGAACAGATGATGCTCTTGTGCCGGATGGGCGCCTTGCAGTAAACCGGCAGCCGGATGTCCGCCTGGCGCTGGTTTTCCACCGTGCAGCAGATGTGGACATTCTCATACCCTTCGCCCCAGTCCGGGGGCAGGCAACTTTGCAGCCGCAGGATGCGCTTGGTGATGAACAGAAACTGCAGGTCGCTGCGCCAGCGGATCATCTCCCAGGCGCGGTCCCGCCACGGGTCGGCCTCCTCCAGCAGGAAGTCGGAGCTAAAGCAGGTGTACACCCGCGAACCGGGCGGAATCAGATAGCTTTTGTCCCGCCGGCGGCGCATGGGGAGGTCAAAGTCCTTGTTGAGAAAGATCTGAGAGGCGTCCTTTCCATGTGCGCTGTCGATGCGGTAGACATAGCAGTGCTGACAGCCCTCGCTGTATTTGCGGCAGCCGTGCCAGGGATTCCAGTTTGCCATTTCTTCCCCTCCTCGCTTCTTTCTATGGTCTTTATTGTACTACGCTTTCCCTCTTTTTTCAACGCCGCACCCGGTCTTTGAACACACAGAAAAAGACCGACTGGCTCCCCGCAAGGGCTTGCCAATCGGTCTTTTAGACAGTTTCCTTTTCACCTGCGGCAGGCAGACAAACTGCGTGCCGGACGAAAGTTTACTTATGGATTTCGTAGGTGCCGTCGCACTCAGCGACAACTGCGCTGTTGTAGAACGCCTCCATGCCGGCGATCATGTACCCCAGGTCAAGCACGCCCGCCGTCTCATAGCTGGAGTGCATCGCCAGCTGGGCCATGCCGATATCGACGGTGTTCAGCGAGACGTGGGAGTTTGCGATGTTGCCCAGCGTCGAGCCGCCCATGATGTCCGAGCGGTTGACAAAGTGCTGGCACGGAACATTCTGCTCCTTGCACAGCTTCTGGAAAATCGCCGAGGAAACCGCATCGGTGGTGTAGCGCTGGTTGGCGTTGTGCTTGATGACGATGCCATCGTTTAAGAATACCAGGTTGGTCGGGTCGGTCATGCCGGGGTGGTTCGGGTGCAGCGCGTGGGCGTTGTCCGCCGACAGCATGAAGCTGGAAGCCACCGCGGTGTGGTAGTCCTCCTCGCTGCGGCCCAGGGCGGCGTTGACCCGCTTGAGCACATCGTAGAGGAAGGTGGAGTTTGCGCCCTGCTTGGTGCTGCTGCCGACCTCCTCATTGTCGAAGATGGCGCAGACCGAAACGCTCTCCTGGCTGCCGCCCTTGACAAAGGCCTTCAGAGAGGAGAAGGCGCACTCCAGGTCGTCCAGTTTGGCGCAGGACATATACTCGTTGTGCGCGCCCCAGACCGCCGGTTTCATGCGGTTGTAGAGGAACAGGTCGGTGGAGAGCAGGTCCTCCTCCTGGACGCCGCAGGCCTCGGCAACCAGCTTGTCAAAGGTATCTTTGGAAGCGGCATCACCGTACAGAGGCAGCAGGTTGACCTGCGGGTTATACTTCATGCCGTCGTTGGCGGTGCGGTCGAGGTGGATGGCAAGGTTGGGGATGACCACCAGGTCGCGGTCGATGTTGACCAGTTTTGTCTCGACGCCCTTTTCGGTCTTGACCAGGGCGCGTCCGGCAATCGAGAGCGGGCGGTCAAACCAGGTCGAGAAGATCATGCCGCCGTATTTTTCGGTGTTCAGCTGCACATATTTGCCCTTGACCTGCTGCTCCGGGTTGTCCTTAATCTTGAAGGTCGGGGAGTCGCTGTGGCTGGCGATGATGTGGAAGGAAGCAAAGTCCTTGCCCGGCACCTTGAAGGCGATGATGGAGGAGAGGTTGCGGGTGACAAAATATTTGCCGCCCTCCTGCAGCTGCCATTTTTTATTTTCAAACAGCTCCTCAAAGCCCTCCTCTACCAGTGTCTTTTTGACATTGTCGATGACGTGGAAGCAGCTTGGCGATTTTTCGATAAAGTCAAACAGTTCCTGCACTTGTTCTAAAGCCATCAGAAATCATCCTTTCGTTTTCATCGGTATTTCCGTATTCTGCATAAAAATAAGGTCGCTTGGCCCCGCGCCCTCCGTATAAATTGCCGGGGCTCTTCCCCTTCATTATAAAAGGTTTCCTACCCGATGTCAACCGCCACCGGATGCAAAAAAGCGCCTCCTTCCCTTTGCCGGGAAGGAGGCGCACCTGATTTCATCGAACTGATTTGTGCTTATTTTCTCTTTCTGAACAGAACAGCTCCAGCCGCTGCGGCTGCAACCGCGCCCGCTGCCGCGAGGCCTACAAAGTCCTCGGCACCGGTCTCCGGGTTGGCTTTACCGGACTGGTAGTCGTTGCTGTCGGAAACGCTGCCGGTCTGCTGGTTGGACTCCTGGTTGGACTGGCCCTCATTGGAGACGCCGCCGTTCTGGGTTGTTTGCTCCTGGGAAGGCTGCTGCGGCTGGGAGACAAAGCTCTCGTCCACCACGGTGCCGTCGGCGATCTCCTTGTCGGTCAGCACAAAGCGGCCCAGATTCTTGGTCTCGAAGGAAACGGTCTCGTTGTCCGCATCGACGGTGGCGTCGATCTTCTCCAGCACACCTCTGAGGTAGCGGTAGACATGGAAATTGCCGCCAAAGTCCTCCATCACCTCGGAAACGTCGATGGTCATGGTGCCGGTGAAGTCGAAGGCCGGGCCGCCGGGGAAGGAAACGTACATGAAGTTCTGGTCCTCAAACTTGGAGGATACCTCCCGGATGGCGCGCTCGTTGTAGAGCATATTGACCGCCTCCTGTCCGGAGACGCGCACCTCGTAGGTCCACATGCCGTTGGTGAAGGTCACCTTGCCGCCGTCCACATACTCGTCAAGCGCCTCAAACTGCTTGGTGCTGATGACCGGGGTGGCGGACTCGACAAAGACATACTCGCCGTCCTTGGCCGCTTCCAGCGCCTCATCGCTGATGGTGGGGTAGCCGACAGTCAGATCTGCGTCGACGCTGCCGACCACCTTGCCGTTGGAGCGTTTGACTGCCTTGATGACGCCCTCCACCTCATCCTGAGTAGTGGGCCAGCCGGCTTCGGTGGTGACCTCCAGCTGGTAAGCGTCGTTCTCCTCCTCAACCTCGAAGGATGCGATGGAGGAGTTCTCGTCCTTGACCTCGGCGCGCAGGCGCAGCTCGTCCAGATGCTCGTCGGTCAGAGGAGCATGGGTACCGTCGGCCTGCTCGATGTACAGCGGGTAAACATAGGTTTCACCCGGCAGCAGCAGCTCGTCAAATTTTTCCTCGCCGAAGGAGAGCTTGATCTGCTCGTCGGAGGTGACGTTAACCGCCTGCGCCTGCTGCGCGAACGCGGTGACGCTCATGGTGGACAGCGCGCAGGCTGCCAAAAAGATAGATACAAATTTTTTCATTGAAGATTGCCTCCTGATTTTTTAAAAATTACTTTTGTCTTTTTCCCTGGGTCCTGAGGCTATTATAGTGGCTGTATGCTCTTTTTTCAACCGGTTTTTTCTGGCAGTTTGCAGATGTTTTTTGTTTTATTGGTCTAATTTTTGATGTTAAAAAAAATAAATTTATAGTCAATTTATAAAATTTCTAATCTTTGCCGCTGCTTTCTCCTTTACCCTTCCAGCTTTGTCCGCCTGCTGCTGGAAGGATTGCCAGCGCGCTGCCCAGGCTGACAGATCTTTCCGTCGGAAGATTTTGCGCCCGCCAGAAAAATTCCCGTCAAAATCCCCGCCTTTTGGCCCTTCCTCTCTCAAACCGCCGCGGAAAGGATATACAGTATATGCCGCCGCCCCCGTTTTGGTCCGGGTTTTGCCGCACCTTTTTTGCCCGCCGCCATACACTATGGATGGGGGCTTTTCCATCAGCAAGGACAGACGGGAGCCCAGGGCCCCCGCAAAAAATTTTTGAAAGATGTTTAACGCCCGCCTCCCATGGTTACAATAACAGTGAAGTTCAAACAAACCAAATCGCGGAGCGTGATACTGTGAAACGTGGAGATATTTATTACGCGGACCTGAGTCCAGTGGTCGGTTCAGAACAGGGCGGTGTCCGGCCGGTACTTATCGTTCAAAACGATATTGGCAATCGCTACAGCCCCACCGTGATTGCGGCGGCCATCACCAGCCAGACCGAAAAGGCAAAGCTGCCCACCCACATCGAGCTGCACTCGCACAGCTGCGGCTTGTCCAAAGATTCGGTGGTGCTGCTGGAGCAGATCCGCACCATCGACAAGCGCCGCCTGCGCGAGAAGATGGGCACCCTGGATGCCGACTCGATGTCCCAGGTCAACAAGGCTTTATCAATCAGTTTCGGTCTTGGAAAAGGCCGTTAGCTGCAGAAAAAAGACCGATCTGCCGCTTTGAAAAAAGCGCGCAGACCGGTCTTTTGGTCTTATCGTAAAAATAGTATGCGGTTGTTTTTGTTTTCCCTCGGGGAAATTACTTCATCTCCTCGGCGGACTTTGCCACGCTGTGGATGATCGGTGTCCACTGCACATTTTTGAACAGGGCCACAATCGAAATTGGAATGTAGGTAAAGATAAACAGCGGGAAGGTGAAGGTGTACAGCACCTTTTTGTAGGCCGGGGCCTTGATCTTCTTCCACTCGGTGATGGTGGTCAGCAGACCCATTGCAAAAAGGATAATGTAAAAGTTGACAAAGGAGAACAGCAGCATTCTGCCCGCCAGCGCAACCAGCGTGTTCATGTAGTGCGGCTGGAAGATGGCCGTCAGCAGGAAAATTGCGTTGAGCACCATGCACCCCAGCGACAGCAGCGAGGCCGGCGCGATGGTCATGAGCATATCGTAGCAGGCGAAGGGGTGGTTTTTGTTGTGGATCAGGCGGGAAGCCAGCGCTCTGCCATACTTCCACATGACCTGATAAAAGCCCTTGGACCAGCGCAGGCGCTGCGCCCAGGACTGCTGGAAGGTGGTCGGCTGCTCATCGTACAGCACAGCGGTGCCGCAGTAGCCGATGCGCTCCCCTTCCAGGGCGTTGACCACCGAGAACTCGATGTCCTCGGTCAGCAGGTGGAACTTCCAGCCGCCGTATTTCTGCACAATCTTGTTGCTGATCATAAATCCGGTGCCGGAGATGGCACAGTTGGTGCCCAGCATCATGCGGGCGTTGTTTAAGTACTTGGCTTCGCGCAAAAACCACAGCGAATAGCCCGCTGTGATCCAGTTGGTCGCGTAATTTTTGGAGTTGCGGTAGCTGGTGATAATCTGATATCCCTGGCTGAAGACCGCGTTCATCTCATCGATGTAGTGCGGGTCGAGCAGATTGTCCGCGTCGAAAACAAAAAAGGCGTCATAGTAATCGTTGCCGTAATCCTGCGCGATGCGCCGGAAAGCAAAATCCAGCGCGTAGCCTTTGCCGACCTCCTGCTTGTTGAACCGCTCGTACACCTTTGCCCCCAGCTGACGCGCGATCCCGGCAGTGTCGTCGGTGCAGTTATCCGCCACCACAAAAATATCCACCAGTTTGCCCGGATAGGTCTGGTTCTGGATGCTGCGAATCAGGTTGCCAATCACCATGCTTTCGTTGCGGGCGGCAATCAGCACGCCGTACCGGTGAAAGATGCAGGGCAGATTTTGTTTTTGTTTATTCCTCTTGAAAAGTACAACCGCGACATAGACTACCTGATACAGATAACACACCGTCAGGACGATAAAGACCAACAGGTTAATCCGTAAAATCCAATCTTTCATCACAATAACTCTCCATCTCTTCTACAGTGTATGCGTAATACTACGCGTTTCTATAGAGTATAGCACAATTATTGCAAAAAACAATACAAGAACTTTAAAAGATTTTTACTTTTTACTCTTTTCAGCTTTTTGGAATAAATCCTTCGGTTTTCCGGAAAGAATAATATCAAAAATCAACAACGAAAAAACCATTTTTTTGTCAGATATTTCAAAAGCAAATCAGGATTGCTGCTTGCTCCAGTGGTGATAGCGCCGCCGCAACTGCATTTTCTGGAACAGATGCACCAGCGAAGAGACGATCAAAACCCCCACCGCCAACGCTCCGGCGATGGCAAAGGTGTGGATGCCGGTCTCGATAAACTGGGAGGTCTGCCCGGAAACGCAGTACTCCATCGTGTAGTAGATGCCGCCTCCCGGCACCAGCGGCAGGATGCCGATGGTCAAAAAGCCGGTGACCGGGGCTTTGAACACCCGCGCCATCACCTCGGCGTAGGCCGAGACAACGATGGTGGAGATCAGGTACTGGGCCAGATCGCTGCCCAAAAAGGAGAAGGCCAGATAGAACACCCAGCTGAGCATGCCGCCGGTGGCCGCCGCAATCATGTGGGACAGCTTGTGAAATTTAAAAATAAAGCAGAAAGAGAAGCAGGCCAGAAAGGTATAGAAAAAAACAGGGATATTTTCCATTATCTGCAACGCCAGGCACCTCCTTTAAATTCCCGGAAAAAAGTAGCGCAGGGTGGAGATGGCAAGACCGGCACCCAGCGCGATGCCTACCGCCACCATCAGCGACTCGACCAGCTTGATGATACCCGCAATCAAATCGCCGCCCAAAATGTCACGCATGACGTTGGTGATGGCGATGCCCGGAACCAGGTTCATCAGTGTGCCGATAATCATCTTGTCGTAGTTCACCGTCCAGCCCATCGCGGTGGTCCAGACCGACAACCCCGCCACCAGTGCGCTGCCGAAGATGTTCTGAAAAAAGCTGTTGGTGCTAAAATTGCCCAGCAGCGACAGCAGCAAAAACAGAAGAATGCCGATGAAGAAGGAGGCAAAGCTGTCTTGGAAATTGCCGCCGTAAAACAGGGTGAAGGAGGCCGAGATGGACGCGGTGAAAAAAAGCCGTGTCCAGAAGGAGTAGTCCTTTTTCCCCATGATGGCGTCCAACGAAGCGCGGATCTGCTCAAGCGGCGGCCGCTCGGTGCAGACGTGGCGGCAGAGGTTGTTGAGCTTATCGATTCGGTCAAAATCCAGCGAGGAGGAGCGGTTGCGCTTGATGCGGGTGAGTGCGTGGCCGTTTTCGTCATTGACGGTGACGATGATGCAGGAGGGGATGGAAAAAACATCCACCTCCGCAAAGCCGTAAGCTGCCAGCATCCTTTTGATCGATTCTTCCACCCGGTAGATCTCCGCGCCGCTCTGCAGCAGCCGCCAGCCGATCTCGGTGGTGATTTCCAGCAATTGATCGTTGTTCATCCCGTTATCATCCCTCTTTATATCTGCCTGATCTGATGTTCCCATCTGAAAACATGTTGTATTATAACACATTCCCCTCCAATTTCCTACTCCTTTTTCTCCAAATTCTTTGCCTGGGCCGCCATTCCTTTTTTACACAAAAGGTGGTATAATAGAAAAAGTCGCAGCGGCACGCCACCAGGCGGCGCCGCCAAAGCCATCAACGGGAGCGTTTTGATTTTGAACAAATACTGGAAGCTGATATCGAATACCCTGATCTTTGCCATCGGCACCTTCAGTTCCAAGGTGCTGGTCTTTTTCCTGATGCCGCTGTACACCTCGGTGCTCAGCGAAGCCGAGTACGGCACCGTCGACCTGATGGTGCAGATCGGCAATTTTCTGCTGCCCTTAGTCTCCTGCGGCATCATCAACGGCATCATCCGCTTCGGTCTGGACAAGTACTACAAGAAAAAGGACGTCTTTACCACCGGCTTTGTGACCATCCTGGGCGGCTTTGGCGTGCTGCTTTTATTGGAGCCGCTGCTTTCCCGGCTGCCCTATATGGGCGAAAACACCCTGCTGATCTACATCTTTGTCCTGATGTCCTCGCTGCGCTCGCTGTGCTCGCAGTTTGTGCGGGCCAAGGGCTACGTCAAGCTCTACGCCCTGGACGGCCTGCTCTCCACCGCAACCACCATCTTCTTCAACGTGCTGTATCTGGTGGTCCTCAAGTGGGGCATCAACGGCTACATCCTGGCGATGGTTTCGGCCGATACCCTCTCCACCATCTTTCTGTTTTACATCGCGGGGCTGCGGCACTACCTGCACCTGCGCGGGCTCAACCGCCGGACCTCCAAGGAGATGCTGCGCTACTCCATCCCCCTGATTCCGAACTCGATCTTCTGGTGGGTCAACAACATGGCCAGCCGCTACCTCATCGCCTTCTTTTTGGGGGAGGAGCTCAACGGCCTGTTCGCCGTCTCCAACAAAATCCCCACCGTCATCGTGCTGATGTCCAACATCTTTATGGACGCCTGGCAGATGTCCGCGGTCAGCGACGTGCCGCAAAAGCGCGCGCAGTTTTTCAGCCGCGTCTTTCTGTGCTATCAGGCGCTGCTGTGCACCGCGGCTTCGGGGCTGATTTTGTTCTCCAAGGTCATCACCAGCATCCTGGTGGCCGACTCCTACTACAGCTCCTGGAAATATATCCCGCTGCTGCTGATCTCCACTATCTTCTCCTGCATGTCCACCTTTTTGGGCAGCGTGTACATGGTGGAGAAAAAGAGCATGCTCAACTTCATCACCACCGGCGCGGGCGCGGTGCTCAACGTGGTCTTAAACCTGCTGTTCATCCCCTCGATGAAGGTCAACGGCGCGGCGCTGGCCACCCTGATCAGCTATATGGTGGTCTTTGTGCTGCGCGCCATCGATACCCACCGCTTTATCCCCATGCGCTTTTCCCCAACGCGGCTTGTCTTTAACACGGTGGTGCTGCTGGCGCAGGCGGTCATCATGATCTTTGAGATCAAGGGCTGGATTCTCTTTGAGGTAGCGCTGACCCTGCTGATGATCATCGCCAATCTCAGCGCGCTGTGGGCCACCGCGCGCAAGGTGCTGTTTTCCCGCGCGCGGGAGAACTGAGGCTTTCCCGCCGGTTGCAAAGCCGGCAAAAAAACACCCTGTCCCCCGCCACTTTCAAAGGATGGCGGTCGGACAGGGTTATTCATGTGCAGAGGTATTTCCCACGCTGTTTTATCTTTTAAAAGCCTTTACCATCGCACCATGCCGTTTGGAGTTAGCGATGATATTCCTCTACTGCTTTTTTCAGCTCAGCCAGCTGCTGCTCGTCGACGGACTCTCTGGAAAGGAAGGAAAGGATCATATCCTTGGAGGAACCCGCGAAAATCCGGTTGCACAGATTTTCCAGCTCGGACTGCTGAACCGCCTCTTTGGTGACCAGCGGAGTGACGATGAAGCCAGGCTCCTGTCTTTCCAAAGCGCCGCGGAGAGTCAGTCTTTTGATTACAGTGTAGGTGGTATTTTTCTTCCAATGAAACGCATCCTGGGAATATGCTGCCAGAGCAGAGGCTGAGATCGGAGCATGTTCCCAAATATACTCCATCAATGGGTATTCCGCTTCAGAAATTTTGACACAATTCATCTCAACACAACCTTTCTAAGATAAAATGCAAAAACCTTCTCACTAAAATAAGCCTACCATCTTAGATGCCGTCTGTCAATCCGAAAAGCAAAAACCTTTAAAAATGTTTACAAATCAACCGCATTTTTTTGTTTTCTTTTCGTCAGACTTTCACTCCTTGGACAAAGACGGCGCTTTCCCCTCTGTTTTTGCGGACGACGGACAGGCTCATTCCTCACAATATCACTTGCACTTTGCGAACAGCTGCACCCAATAGTAGCTGCCGTCCTTGTCCTTGGCGCGGCCAAATCCAACCTGCTCAAAGTTTTCTCCCAGGATGTTTGCCTTGTGCCCTTTGGAGGCCATCCAGGACTTCATGGTGGAGGCGACGGTGTCCTGCTCCTCGTTGATGTTTTCTCCCCACCAGGAATAGCTGACGCCCTGATCGTCCATTGCCGTGCGGGAGGCTCTGCCGTCTGGGCGGGTGTGGCTGTACTGCTCCAGGCATTCCTGTGCGCGCACCTGGGCGGCCTCGCACAGCTTCATGTCCAGCTCAAGCTCGGCAAGGCCGGCGGCCTTGCGCTCCTTGTTGACACTCTCCAGCATCTGCTGCTGCCACTTTGCAGTCTCTTCCTCGGTTTCCTTGGCGTTCTTTTTGATAACCTTGCGCTCCGACTTTACCTGCTGCTGGACGCTGGCTGACGGCTGGCCCGGCCTGCCCAGCGCCGCAAAGGCTGTGGTCGGCATGCAGATCAACATCATTGCGGCGGCGGCCATGGCCGCCAGCTGCCTTTTATTCATCACAATCTCCCCTTATTTAGAACCGTTCACAAAATATTTTCTTTCCGGAATTGCTTTCACTGTAGCATAGTAGTAAAATAAAGTAAGGCCTTTATTTTATTATAATAGATTTGCTCTGTTTTTACAAGAGCCTTTTCCCTAAATTTTCTATGTTATTCTGCCAATTTTGGATGGTCCTATTCCATCCAGTCAGGAGGTTTTTATGCTGTACCAAAAAAATGCGCTGCAACACTTTTCGTTTGCGGAATCCCCTCTCTCCAAAGAGGAGAAAAAGGAGGAGCTGCGCCGCCTGTCGCAGCGGATGGAAGCGCTGCAGCTTTCTGTCAAGCAAAACGATCTGCCGGTCATCGTGCTGGTGGAGGGCTGGGGCACCTCCGGCAAGGGCAGCCGCATCGCCGCCATGATCCGTCAGATGGACCCCCGCTTTTTCCAGGTAGTTTCCACCGAGGCGCCCACCGCCGAGGAGAAGGCCCGCCCGTTTTTGTACCGGCACATGAAGAAGATCCCGGAAAACGGGAAATTTCTGTTTCTCGATTCCGGCTGGATGGACCAGACGGTGCGCGAGCGGCAGAGCGGTCAGCTTGATGACCAGGACTACCAAAGACGGCTGGAGGAGATCCGCGTCTTTGAGCGGCAGCTTTTCGACAACGGCTACCTGCTGGTCAAGCTCTTTCTGCACATCGGCAAAAAGGAGCAGCACCAGCGCATCCAGAGCCTGCTGCACGACCCGGACACCGCCTGGCGGGTCAGCGAGCACGACCGCTGGCAAAACGAACACTATGAACAGAGCCTGGAGGACTTTGAGCAGTACCTCGACGCGACCAGCCTCCCCTTTGCTCCCTGGCACCTGATCGACTCCACCCACCGCAAACAGTCGGAGATCGACTGCCTGCACGCGCTGTGTGCCGCCATCGAGGAGGCGCTGGAGCAAAAGGCCGACCACTGCTGGCCCCCGCTGCACCGGGACCCGGCCTTTGACCCGCTGGACCAGCAGTTTCCGCTGCAGCCCATCGAGCAGCTCTTCCAGGTCAAGCTCGACCAGCAGATGAGCCGCAAGGAATACAAGCAGCAGCTCAAACACTACCAGGAGCGGCTGGCCGACCTGCACAACCAGATTTACCGCTGGAAGATTCCGGTGGTGCTGGCCTATGAGGGCTGGGACGCAGCCGGAAAGGGCGGCAACATCAAGCGGATTGCCGGCGCGCTCGACCCGCGCGGCTACGAGGTGGTGCCCATCGCCTCCCCCAAGCCCTATGAGCTGGCCCGCCACTACCTGTGGCGGTTTTGGGAAAAGGTCCCCAAGGCCGGGCACATCGTTATCTTCGACCGCACCTGGTATGGCCGGGTGATGGTGGAGCGGCTGGAAGGCTTCTGCACCGAGCGCGACTGGCAGCGCGCCTACACCGAGATCAACGAGTTTGAGCGCCAGCTGACCGACTGGGGCGCGGTGCTGCTCAAATTCTGGATTCAGATCGACAAGGACACCCAGCTCCAGCGCTTTGAGGAGCGCCGGGACAACCCGGAGAAGCGCTGGAAGCTCAGCGACGAGGACTGGCGCAATCGGGAGAAGTGGGACGAATACGAGCAGGCCATCGACCAGATGCTGCAGCGCACCAACACCAGCTACGCACCCTGGCACATTGTCGAGTCCAACTGCAAATACTATGCCCGGATCAAGACGCTGCGCTTGCTGACCGAGGCGCTGGAGGAGGCGGTGCGCCTGCGGCGCAGCGCTCGCTGATGTTGGCCCTTCGGGCCCGCAGCCCCTGCCTCTTTGCGAGGGGGCGTTGCCCCCTCTGCACTCCCTTTGTGGGAGCACAGCTCCCGAAGCAAGTCGCCAGACTTGGCTTCTACCCTCAGAGTGGAGGGCGCTCCGCCCCTCCGACCCCGGGTGACTTTCCCGTCGCGGGGAAAGTCACCAAAGGCGCGCCAAGGGCTGCGCCCTTTGGAATCCCCCGGTGCGTGGTCGCCGCCCTTTTCGCGCTCGCTTACGCATCGCGCCGGGCTACCTTCAGACACAACAAAAGACCGATTTGCCACTTTGAGATGGTGGGCAAATCGGTCTTTTTTTCTCCCCGAGCTTTACCTGGGGTCACACCTTCTGCTGTCAATCCGTGGCGCGGCAGTTAGTTTGTGGATTGCGTGCCGCCCGGAGTTTCTCCCCTTTCTGGGGGGAGCAGCGCGCCGCGCTGCTGGGGGGATGATAATGCCCCCCAAGGGGAGTACCCAGAGGGGATACCCCTCTGGGAGATTCTTTGGTGACTTTCTCATCGGGGAGAAAGTCACCCGGGTGCAGGGCGGAGCGCCTGCAAGTGGGTGCTGGGACTGCCGTCCCGCAAAAGCCCCGGGGCGCAGGGCGGAGCGCCTGCATATCGGGGAGCGCGGAGGGGCAACCCCTCGCAAAAAGGCTACCCGGCGATCGCCGCCGCCAGCGCCTGCAGCAGGCAGCCGGTGCGCTCCAGGTCCTCCTGCTGAATCATGGCGGAGATGGAGTACGGATACCGGCATGGGAGCGACAGCGACAGCACCTTCACGCCCTCGCAGGCGGTCTGAATCTGGCGGCTCTCGTTTTTGAGCGCACTGCTCTCCAGCTGCTGCAAGGCAAGGCCCTTCTCCTGCGCTGTCTGCACGCAGGTGTTGTAGAGACCCAGATCGTAGTAGGTGGTCGCGTCGTGCAGGCAGATGGCGGGGCCGCCGCCCAACCGGCAGCGGCGCGCGCCGCCGCGCACGTCGTCCGCCTGCGCTGTGCCCAGCACAATCGCCGCATCCGGCCGCAGCGCGAAGGCCGCGTTGGCGGCGCCCGAGGTCATGGTCAGGGCGCTGGTGGTAAAGACCGCGTCGATGTCAAATTCCCACTCCCGGCGCAATAGCTCGGCCAGCAGCACGCACAGGGCGCGGCTCTCCATCGCCTTGCCGGTCAGATAGCCGTCGCCGAAGGCCGCTGTCCCCTCGCCCGCAAAGGTGATCTGCGCGCCTAGAGCAACCGCCTGCTGCGCGCTCTCGCGGGTGGAGGCGCCGATGTCGATATAGAGCTTGTCGAACGGAACCGGGCGGTCCTGCTCGTCCTTGGTCTGCAGGTGGATCGGCTTGGTGCCGATGACGCCGATGGTCTTGCCGTCGATGCGCACCGCCTTGCCCAGCACCACCCGGCTGTCCAGGTCGCCGACGTTGGCAAAGCTGAGCAGCCCGTCCGGACGGATGCCGGTCAGCATAAAGCCGGCCTCGTCCATGTGGGCGGTGATCATCACCTTTTTGGCCGCGGGGTTCTTTCCCTTTTTGTGGCAGAGCAGGTTGCCTCTGGCGTCCACCTTCCACTCACAGTGACCGTCGATGCGGCGGATAATCCGCTCCCGCACCTGGTCCTCCCGTCCGGAGATGCCGTCCGCCATGCACAGCTGTTCGATGAAGTTTGTCATTTCCTGTACCATTCTTATCTGCCCCCTTCCGGTCTTACCATCTGCGCCACATAGGCCGCCGCCAGCCGGGCGGTATTTTCCACATCCGCGACGCTGATGACCTCCACCGGCGTGTGCATATAGCGCAGCGGCACACAGGTGCAGGCGCCCCTGGCTCCCGCGCCCGCCAGGATGATGCCGTCGGCGTCGGTGCCGGTGCGGTAGCCCGCGTAGACCTTGACCTGATGCCGGATGTTCTGCTCGAGGCCGACCGCGTGCATCTGCTCGGAGACCTCGCGGCTTAAAATCGGGTTGTGGCCGACCATCGGGCCGTCGCCCAGCCTGCCGCCCTGGTGCTCCTGCAGCTCCGGGGTGAGGGCAAAGCTGACATCGACCGAGACGCAGTGGGTGATCGGCTGCAGCGCAAAGGCGCCTGTCGCCGCGCCCATGCCGCCGACCTCCTCCATGACGCTCAGCAGCAGGGTGATCGAGCAGTCGGTGTCCATGCCTTTGAGCAGCCTTGCCGCCTCGATCATCGCCGCGCAGCCGCAGCGGTCATCCAGCGCCTTGCTGGAAACCTTGCCCTCCAGCAGGTGCTTCAGGCTGCCGATATAGGAGATTCTGGTGCCGATGGGGAACTCCTCCTCGGCCTGTTCCCTGCTCATGCCCGCGTCGACAAAGAGCTGCTCGAGGGTCGGGTTCTTGTTCGGGTCGCTCTGCTCGGAGCAGAGGATGCCGCGCCGCGCGCCCTTTCTGCCGTGGATGAGCACCGGCGAGGCGGTGGCCACCCGGCGGTCGATGCCGCCGCAGCGGGTCACTTTCAGAAACCCTTCCTCATCGATGGCACAGACCATCAGGCCGATCTCGTCGATGTGCGCCTCCAGCACCACGTGGGGCTTTTCGGGCGATTCCTGTTTGACGGTACAGATTAAGCTGCCCAGCGGGGTGCGGCGCACCGGGCCGATGTCCTTTATTTCCTGCTCCAGCAGGTCCGCAATCGGCCCTTCGTCTCCGGCGACGCCGCAGGCCTGGGTCAGCTTTTCCAGCAAAGGGATCATTTCCATTCCCTTCTCCTCCTTTTTGCTTTTCCAAAGCTTTATTTCTGTTCTATTGTACAAAAGAACGGGGCAAATAGCAAGGGCCTGTCCCCGCTTTTTTCGCGACTGCCGGAAGAAAAAAGAGGGCCGGTCTCCCCCTTGACTGGCAAAAGGGAAACCGGTCCCTGGAAAGGATCTTATTCTGCGCCGGCAAACTGGCTGTTGTACAGCTCGGCGTAGAAGCCGCCCTTGGCCAGCAGCTCCTCGTGGTTGCCGGTCTCCACGATGTCGCCGTCGCGCATGACCAGGATGATGTCCGCATCCCGGATGGTGGACAGGCGGTGGGCGATGATGAAGCTGGTGCGTCCCTCGGTCAGCTTGTTCATCGCCTTCTGGATCAGGATCTCGGTGCGGGTGTCGACGCTGGAGGTCGCCTCGTCCAGAATCATAATCTTCGGGTTGGAGATGATGGTGCGCGCGATGGTTAAAAGCTGCTTCTGGCCCTGGCTGACGTTGGTGCCCTCCTCGTTGAGGACGGTGTCATAGCCGTGCGGCAGGGTGCGCACAAAGTGGTCGACCTGCGCGGCCCTGGCCGCCGCCAGCACCTCCTCGTCGGTGGCGTCCAGACGGCCAAAGCGGATGTTCTCCCGGATGGTGTCGTTATATAGCCAGGTGTCCTGCAGCACCATGCCAAAGCTGTCGCGCAAATCCTTGCGGGTGAACTGCTTGACGTCGTAGCCGTTTAGCAGAATCGCGCCCGAGCTGACATCGTAAAAGCGCATCAAGAGCTTTACCATGGTGGTCTTGCCCGCGCCGGTCGGGCCGACGATGGCCACCTGGGTGCCGGGCTTGATGATGGCGGAAAAGTCGTTGATGATCGTCTTTTCCGGTACATAGCCGAAGTGGACGTGCGCAAAGTAGACCGAGCCGTCGATCTGCTCCGCCGGCACCGAAGGCTGCGGATCGGCCGGTTCCTCGTCCTCCTCCAGAAAGGCAAAGACGCGCTCGGCCGCCGCCGCGGTCATCTGCAGGACGTTGGAGATGTTTGCGATCTGGTTGATCGGCTGGGTGAAGTTGCGCACATACTGGGTGAAGGCCTGGATGTCGCCGACGGTGATGCTGCCGTTTAAGGTCAGAAATCCGCCCAGCACGCAGATGGCGACGTAGCCCAAATTGCTGACAAAGTTCATCAGCGGCTGCATGACGCCGGAGAAAAACTGGCTCTTCCAGGCCGCGTGATAGAGGTTTTCGTTGAGCTCGTCAAAGGTCTCGATGCTCTTTTCCTGTCCGTTGAAGGCGGTGACGATGACGTGACCGCCGTACATCTCCTCCACATGGCCGTTGACGTGGCCCAGATATTCCTGCTGGCGGCGGAAAAACGGCTGGCTGAGCTTTACCACCCGGGTGACAATCAGCACGCTCAGCGGCAGGATGCACAGCGCCACCAGCGTCATCAGGGGGCTGATGGAGAGCATCATGCACAGCACGCCGATCATCATGGTGACGTTGGTGACAATCTGCGAGAGGCTCTGGTTGAGCGTCTGGGTGATGGTGTCGACATCGTTGGTGATGCGGCTGAGCACCTCGCCGTTGGGCACCCGGTCAAAGTAGGCAAGCGGCATCCGGTCGATCTTCTCGCTGATGTCCTTGCGCATCGAATAGCTTAAATCTGTGGCGACCCCCGCCATGATCCATCCCTGCACATAGGTCAGCAGGGCGCTGATGAGGTACAGGCAGGCCAAAAAGAGCAGCACCTGCCCGATGGCTGCAAAGTCGATGCTGCCGGTGCCGGTGAGCATCGCGATCAATCCCTCAAACAGCTTGGTGGTCGCCTGGCCCAAAACCTTCGGGCCAAAGATGGAAAAGACGGTGCTGGCCGCGGCGCAGACCAGCACAAGGACAATGCTGGGCAAGAATTTTTTCAGATAGGTCAGCAGTTTGCCCATCGTCCCCTTGAAGTCCTTGGCCTTTTCGCCGGGCATCATTCTGTTTCTTGGTCCTGCCATTATGCCAATTCCTCCTTTGAAAGCTGACTTTGTGCGATTTCGCGGTAGGTCTCACAGTTCTGCAGCAGCTCCCTGTGGGTGCCGATGCCGACCACCCTGCCCTCGTCGAGCACCACAATCTGCTCGGCGTGCATGATGGTGGAGACGCGCTGCGCCACGATAAAGACGGTGGCGTTTTCGGTGTAGCCCTTGAGCGCCTGGCGCAGCCTGGCGTCGGTCTTAAAGTCCAGCGCGGAGAAGGTGTCGTCGAAGATGTAGATCGGCGCCTTCTTCACCAGCGCACGCGCGATGGAAAGGCGCTGGCGCTGTCCGCCCGAGACGTTGGTGCCGCCCTGGCTGATCTCGGTGTCAAAGCCCTTTTCCAGCTCGCTGATAAACTCGGTGGCCTGCGCGATGTCCGCGCTCTGCTCCAGCAGCTCATCCGGCGCGTCCTCGTCGCCGTAGCGCAGGTTGGTGGCGATGGTGCCGCTGAAGAGCAGGCCCTTCTGCGGAACATAGCCGATTTTATCGCGCAGCTCCTTCTGCGGGATGTCGCGCACGTCGACCCCGTCGACCAGCACCCGCCCGCCGGTGACGTCATAAAAGCGCGGGATGAGGTTGATTAAGGTCGACTTGCCCGAGCCGGTCGAGCCGATAAAGGCGGTCGTCTGGCCGGGGCGGGCGGTGAAGGAGACGTGCTCGAGCACGTCGGCGTCGGCCCCCTCGTACCGGAAAGAGACGTCCTGAAACTCGACGACGCCTTTAAAGTCGCTGCTCAGATGTCTGGCGTCCGGCTTGTCCTTAACGCTGCTCTCGGTTTCCAGAATCTCGTTGATGCGGTCGGCGGAGACCGAGGCGCGCGGCACCATGATGAACATCATGCTGATAAAGAGGAAGCTCATGATGACGTGCATCGCGTACTGGATGAAGGCCATCATGTCGCCGACCTGCAGGTTGCTCTGCTCGATCTGCTTGCCGCCAAACCAGACAATCATCAGCGAGATGCCGTTCATCACCAGCGTCATCACCGGCATCATGGTGGCCATGGCTCGGTTGACAAAGAGGGTGTTGTCGGTCAGGTCGCGGTTGGCGCTGTCAAACCGCTTCTGCATGAAGGACTGGTTGGCGAAAGCGCGAACCACCATGATGCCGGAAAGCTCCTCGCGGCTGACAAGGTTCAGGCGGTCGACCAGCTTCTGCATCCTTTTAAAGCGGGGCAGCGCGACGGCGAACAGGATCAGAATCAGCCCCAGCATGATGATCAGCGCCAGCGCCAGCACCCACGCCAGGCTGACGCACTTGGACAGGCCCATAATCAGGCCGCCCAGCCCCATGATCGGCGCAAAGCACATCATGCGCAGACCCATGCTCAAAAAGTTCTGGATCTGGGTGATGTCGTTGGTGGAGCGGGTAATCAGCGAGGCGGTGGAAAACTGATCCATCTCGTTGTTGTTAAAGTAGGTGACCTTGGCAAAGACGTCCCGGCGCAGGTCGCGTCCGACGCCCGCGCCCAGCCGCGCCAGGCAGAAGCCCGCGCCGATGGCGCAGCCGGTCAGCAGCACGGTCAGGCCCAGCATCTTCAGGCCGTCCACGATGATGTAGTTGGTCTGGATGGCGTCGGTATCAGCGCCCAGAGCCTTGTAAAAGCTCTTGACAAGCACAGGACCGGTCTGGGAGATCAAGCTCTCCGGGGTGACGGCAGCCGTTTGAATGGACTGTTCGATGGTGTCCTGCATGGCTGGGTTTTGCAGCATGGAGAGCAGCTGACCGACCGCAGAGAGGTCGATGGTGCCCTCTGTGGAGGAGCCGGACGGGGCCGACTGTCCAGACTGTGCAGCCATCGATTCCATGGTCTGTACCAGTGCGTAGGAGGCGCGGGAGAAGGCTCCGTCGATTCCTCCGGCGTGCTCTTCGATGAGGGCGTAGTCGCCCGACTGCAATTTGGGGAAGGTCTTTTGCAGTTCGGTGAGCTGTTCGCCCTCGCTCAATTGGGTATAGACGCCATCAATCGTGGCCCTGTCCTCCTCGGACATAAACAGCTGCATCAGCTGCATACTCTGCGCGTCGATGGCATCCGGTGCAGAGTAGGTGATGCCGCCCTGCTGCAGGCCGACGTTGACGATGTCGCTCATGTAGTTGGGCAGCGTCAGCTCCAGCAGCGCCTGCCCGAACAGCAGGATGATCGCCCCCAGAAACAGGGCGATGTACGGCTTCAGGTATCGCTTTAGTTTCAGCATGTTATCAAACCTCTCCTGTTTGTTTTGTTTCTCCATTGGGGTCTGCGGGGTGGGAATCCCCCTCTTTGGCGGCGGACGAACGGTTTTCGCTGTTCATCAGCTCCATCACCTGCGCCAGACGTTCCATTCCCTGGAACATCATCTCGGTGTTCTCCTGCCCCATCCGCTCCATAATCCATTCCATGCGCCGGACCATATTCCGGTAGGTCTGCTCCAGCTGCTCGATGCCGGCATCGGTCAGGTGGATCCAGGTGGTGCGCCGGTCCCTGGGGTCGCTCTGGCGCCGGACATATCCCATCGCCTCCAGCTTGCTGATGCGCTGGCTGACAGCCGGCATGCTCTGCCCCATCCTGGCGGCCAGCTCCGACATGGTCATCGGCTTGTGCTGGGCCTGCTGCGCGGGCGCGCAGGGCTTTTCCGTGCCGTGGCGCAGAATCAGCAGGGTGCCCAGCTGGGACTTATTTAGGTCGGTCGACGGGTGAAATTCCGACCACGCGCGGCGCAGCCGGTCCATGATTTGAAACATCCGCATCGAGCGGCTCTGCTCCTGCTCCATGCTTTTCTCCTTTCTCCGCAATTATTTAACCTGATTAATTATCTTACTTAAGTATTTTATCGCCTGCCCGGTTCATTGTCAATATGCCTGAAAAGGATTCATAGTTTTTTAACAGGATGACAGATTTTCTCCCGACAGCAGCAAAAAGGCCCGGGAAAAATCCTGAGCCTCTTTTTTTACGCCTGCTGCCGCTCGCGCAGGTAGTCGTGCATCTTCTGGTCCTCCTGGTAGTATTGGGCCTGCGCCTGCCACATCCGGTAATAGCGGCCCTGCAGGGCCATCAGTTCGTCGTGGCTGCCGATTTCCCGGATGCCGCCGGCCCCTCGGCAGAGAGATTAAAGCGGGGCGCAGGAGCCAAGTCTGACGACTTGCTCCCGAAGCCTCTCCTCGCAAAAAGAAAAAAAAGACCGACCCGCCGCCCTCGGAAGGCGGCAAATCGGCCTTTGCTGCAATCAACAAAATCCTTTTGAAAAGTGAGGTTCGCTCCGCTAGAACTGTCCTCCCACGACAGTGGGAACCGCGTCCTCCGGCACCGGGCAGTAGTAGCCGCCCGCGGCGCGCTTGTCAAACTCGGCCTTGGCGTCGGCGATGATCTGCGGGTTCTCGTACAGGTCGATGGCGGTGGCGGCGATGACCTTGCCCGCGGTTAAGAGGCCCTTGTGGCCGATCGAGGTGTGGCCGCAGGAGACGTTCTGCCAGCTGTGGCCCGGCGAATTGGACGGGAAGGTGACGACGTTGATCTGCGCGGTCGGCACCAGCCAGCTGACGTCTCCGACATCGGTGGAGCCGGGGCGCTCCTTGGTGCTAAAGTGGTACGGCACCAGAAAGTCGTTGAGCGGCACGGTGCCGTGCTCGCTTGCCTTGTCCACCCACTCGGCGATCTCGTCGCTCTCGTCGCAGGCGTCGCCGGGGAGTTTATTTTTTGTCATCTCGTAGGAGGCGATCATCTTCTTGGCAAATTCCACCTCCTCCGGGGTGTGGGTTGGGACGCCGACCTCGTTAAAGTTTTTCCAGAACAGCGTTTCCAGCGTCTTGTTCGGGACGGTGTTGGAGCAGCCGTCGATGAAGCGCTTGCTGAGCTTGGTCTCGGTCATCATGGCCGCGCCCTGGGCGATCTTGTCCACCCGCTCCTGCAGGGCCAGGGCGTCCTTGGCCAGCACCGAGCGGACCATGTACAGCACCTGCGCGTGCGGCTGCACGACGTTCGGGGAGTTGCCGCCCGCGTCGGTGATGGCGTAGTGGATGCGGGCCGACTGCGGCATGTGCTCGCGCAAAAACTGCACGCCGACGTTCATCAGCTCGACCGCGTCCAGCGCGGAGCGGCCCAGCTCCGGGCTTCCGGAGGCGTGGGAGGCGATGCCGGTGAACTTATACTCGGTCTGGATGCAGGTGTTGCAGGTGCCGGAGGTGACCTGGTTGACGCTGCCCGGATGCCAGGTCAGCGCGGCGTCCAGCTCCTCCCAGATGCGGTCGCGGGCCATGAAGGCCTTGGCCGCGCCGCCCTCCTCGCCGGGGCAGCCGTAGAAGATGACGGTGCCGGGATGGCCGTCCTCCAGATATTTTTTGACGGCGAAGGCAGCCGCCAGCGAGCCCGCGCCCAGCATATTGTGGCCGCAGCCGTGGCCGTTGCCGCCGGGGACAAGCTCCCTGCGCTCGGCAGCGCCCGCCTCCTGGGAGAGGCCGCTGAGGGCGTCGAACTCGGCGAGGATGCCGATGACCGGCTTGCCGGAGCCATAGCTTGCCTTGAAGGCGGTCTGGATGCCGGCGACCGGCGTCTCGACGGTGAAGCCTTCCTTTTCCAGCACTTCGCAGTAGAGTTTTGCGGACTGGAACTCCATCAGCGAGAGCTCGGCGTATTCCCAAATTTTGTCGGAGACCCCGGTGAAGGTCCCGGCCTGCTGGTCGATGACCTGGAGATATTTCTGTTTATCGGACAAGGTGAACACCCCTTTTATAAAAATTTTTTTCTTGCAGATTGCTTGTGCGGGGAGAGCGTCATCGCTTCCCCGCGGC
>ERZ1643246.407-NODE-407-length-56453-cov-11.708092_pt1 | contig 56453 bp, 69 predicted proteins | sample MGYA00579265_ERZ1643246 | MGnify/ENA primary metagenome ERZ1643246 (study PRJEB29033, sample SAMEA4952261) | chicken gut metagenome | biome: Broiler Chicken; feature: Gastrointestinal Tract; material: Caecum | place: Ireland | collected 2018 | study: Broiler... | reverse complement strand
ATGCTAACTTTCTTTGCTCTTTTCAAAGTGTTGCATTTAACTTTTCATTTCACCTTTATCAATTAAAACCTGCACTTTATTACTACCAAGTGAATTTACAATTTACTTTTGAAATTCACCTTTAATTTTCATCACGTATTGTTTTCCTCGAACATTTATTAATAAATCAATTTGCTCAGCATTTAAAATATTTTGATCCACTTCAAATACCCATGTATTGGATAATTCACGAGGAGTAACATTAGTAATTGTACTTATAGAAGTTTTATCATTTACTTTATAACGAATCTTTAAAAAATCATTTACAAAACTACTACTTCCTTTACGAGCTTGATAATAATTACTATAAGTACTTAACTGAAACATTCGATTTAATACAAGTAAGGTCTTAGAAGAATGAGATACAATTTTATTTTTTAAATCCTGACAAATAGAATTCATACAACTTTGATAAGAATATTCATAAGAATTACCAAGAGAAAAATCTTGAATTTGAATCTGAGTAAGTCCCAAAGAAGTATCGGACAATTCCAAAATTTTACCATATTCCACTTCTCGAACAGTTTTAGTTTCAAACACTTTATCATAATTTAAACGAACAGTTTTATAGATTGGAGTAACACTTCCAATTTCAAAAGTTACAGAATCAAGAATCTTTAGCTGCATCGATTCATTTAGTAAACTAGAATCCACTTCATAAACCAAAACATAATCGTTTTCACTTCCAACATCAATCTTAGTATCACGAGTATAAGGTAAGCCTAAATCTGGAAAATTTGCAGAACGATCTAAAGTTGGTTCAATCATACGATTAGCAACAGAAAGGCGAAAATTTTCATAATCTAAAGATGAAGAAGTTTTTCCATTATTTTTAATATGTACTTTAATAGCCATATAATAAGTATTTCCTACATTTCCATTCAGATCCAAATTTGTTAAAATAGAATCTTCAACACTTACGGCTAAACTATTATGAGAAATTCGTTGCGTTTCACGATAAACACGATTATAAACTCCAAAATTTAAATACACTAAAGTTCCTAAAACAACCACGACAATTGAAGCTAATATAGAAAAAGCAATTTTATTTTCTAAAACATAATATTTAAATTCCCTTATAAAACGTCTAGCAGTTCTTTTATATTTATAAGCATTTTTTCCAAAAACCAACTCAAACTCTTCACTATCAATATCTGTAATCTCTAATTCTTTAGCATCTTCATCAAAATTAAATTTTTTAACATCAAATCCAATACCGCGTAAAACACTATAGCCTAAAAAGAAAAACTGAGGCAAATAAACGATAATAGCAATATCGCGATAAACACGAACAGTCTGAGCCGTTAATGTAGCTTCTTCTATTTGATTTAAAATACCATAACAAAAAGAAATTAAAACAAATAAGACAATATAATACAACATCAAAAACAAATAAAATTTTGTATCTTTCTTTTTCTGACGCATCAAAAAATAAATTGCTAAAACAAATAGTAAAACCAGCAAGATAGCTAAATACATAAAATAATTAATATATGTTCCAGCTAGATTAGTTTCACTAGTAAAATAATTCGCACTGACATAAGAATTTAAAAATGTAGCAATGGCCCCAGTTCGAAAAATCAAATAAATTAAAGGGATACACAAAAGCAAATGAATAAGCTTAAAATGCTTAATTAAGAAAGCATAAGGTTTTTTTAGAACCACATCGATCCCTCCTATCCTTTCTATAATCATACCACAGATAAAAACTAAAGTAAAAAAAAACATGAAAGTTTTCTTTCACATTTTTATCTTGGATTTACTAAAACCTGACCTTCTGCTAAATAAACAACTCCATTATTTTTAATTAAATCCATACTTGGAATTTTAAACATATTCGCGACCATATCCACAGTATCCCCAGCTTTTGTAATATAATAACTGTATCCACTTTTAGGAATTAAAATTTCTTGATCTGGATAAATATAATCGTCCATAGATAATCCGTTTAAACCTGCAAGCAATTCTGGATTTATATTATAACGTCTAGCAATTCCATATAAAGAATCTCCTTTAGAAATCGTATAATATTCAAAATAATTTTGATTGTTTTTAGGTACAATTACTTTGCTTTCTGCTCTTTCAGTAAATGGTTGAAACATAAAATCACTTCCCTAATAATACAATATGTTAAAGTTTTTTTTATGCAACTAATTCCAAACAAAAATCACATTCTTAGAATTAAAATTCCATTCAAAATATTGCATGAGCAAAATTTCTCCATAATCTAAAGAATAGGCATATAAAGAATCATCCCGTAAATAATAAATCCATTCTTTATTATAAGAGACAATAGAAGTAGGTTCTTCTTTTGTAATCAACATTTGATTTTCTTGATAAGTATAATATAAGCCTTGATCTAATTTATAAGATATAGGTAGAATACCTGAAAAAGTATTATCTTGGTAAATAAGTTTATTCATAGAAACATTAACAAAGCCATTTTGATAAGTTATACCACCTTGACTTTCAGAGCCAACTTGTTCCATTTTCCTTTTTGAAACGTCAATCTTCCATTCTTTCTTTTCGTGTTTATCTACTAAATAAAGATCCTCTTCATAAACTCCTAAAACAACACTGTCAAAATAAATAGGCTCTTCCAAATTCCAAGTTTCTACTTTTCCATTTTCCATATTTAACAAATAAACTTTTTCAAAATAATAATCTGCTTCATAATCGGGAATAAATAATACATTTTCCACTTGAGTAATTAAACTTGGAGAATAAATATCTTTTTGAAATAAAGAAATTTCTTCTTTTGTAGACCGATTTAATCGATAAAACCCGTGATAATTCCAGATATAAAAGGTATGGTATAAATAAGAAGAAACAGAAATATTAGAATAATTTTCTTCTACATTTTCTGCAAAAATATTTTCTTTATAACTCAACTTTTCTTTCATCGCATCTGAAACTAAATGAAAAGAAATTTGTTCATTATTTTTTAAACATAAAGGATTAAAACGAATTTTATTGCTATTTAACTGAATACAAACTTCATCATCAGAAGAAAATTCTTCAATATCATAAACCAATTTTTGTTGAGAAAAATGTGTATCTAATTGAACATCAAAATAAGATTGATCTCCTTTTTTTAAAATAAAAGAATAATAATTTTGATCTTTATGATAGGCTTCAGTAATTAAAAAATCATGAATTTTATAAGTGATTTCATAATCCTTTTTACGGATTAAAAAGAAGAAAAAAAGAATACAAAAAATACAAAAAACTAAAACAACAATAAGACGACGTCTTTTTTTTATTTTACTTATGGTGTGTTTCTCTGCCATACTTCACTTTTTCTTCCATCATAAAACTAGAAATAGCCGTCTCAAGTTCAATCAAAGAATCTTTAGATAAGTTGGAAATCACAATTGTTTCTCCTACCGTATCAATGACAATTTTCCCCCAAACCAACCCTTGATAAACTTGCATATCATTATATAAATCTGGTGTTACACTACTAAGAGCATAACCAAATAAAACTCGTTTTTGACCAATAAGAATTCTTTTATTAGTAATCGCAACTGCAGCCGTTTGAAAAATATCAAATGGACTTTCATTTTTTTGACCAACAAAAGCATAGGTAACAACTTCATCAGGATTTACATGTTCATCAATAACTTTAGAATTTTGAAATATTCGCCAAGCAACAGTTGATGGAAATCTTTTTTTAAAATCCCTTGCTAGTTCATAACAACTCATGAAAAACCACATCCTTAAAAATATTATAATATTTTTATCTAAAAAATACAATCAAGTAGTTGAAAATAAATAAATTCGTTTAATATATTCGAGATACCAACATGCATAGTAGATTTACACAAGCTAAATATAGGCTAGAAAAAAAGAAGCCCTTAAGCTTCCTTTGTATTTCCGGTCCAGGTCCAACCGTCTAAATCTTTTGTTTTGCTCCAAATTACTTCTTCTTTAGTAACAGGTCCGTCATTTTCAGTCGCCAAAATACGTTCCGTAACATTTTCTTTAATACATTGATTACCAGATAAATCATAACCAAGTGGACAACTATAAGCTAAAAAAGTAGTTTTAGAATCCACTATACAACGTGTTCCACTCAAAGTAGCATCTGGATTTGTACAATAATAATAACTATCTGTAGATGTTTTCTTATAGCAAGAAATATTAGATCCACTTCCTCGTTTAGTATAACCTGCTGGACAAGAATACTCCACATTTTCTTCAACCAATGTAGCATCAATTGTTCTTAAACATTTTCCAGATTGAGTCAAATCATAACCATAAGAGCAATAAGGTGTTTGATTAGTAGATTTTGTAGCAGCTTCATATTTATAGCAAGTTGCATCCGCACCATTTCCACGACGATTATATCCAGATGGACAAACATAACTTCCATTTGTTTCTTTATAAGAAACATCCTCTAAAGTATAACATTCACTTCCATCACTCGTTAAATGATAATCTGAATTACTACAATATTTTTCTACATAACTATCATCATAATGTCTGCAAGTACTTCCTCTTAACTCATCCCCATCATCACATTGCTTAATATATTTTCGAATATAACGATTGTAACGAATTCTTCCATTATCTAAATATTCATCCACTTCATATTTTCTCTTCTCATTTTCCAAACGACTAATATCATAATCTTCTGAATAAGTAACCTTGCCATCAAGTAACCAATCACTCAACTCTTCTTTAGGAGAATAAGTAATATAACAAGAATTCATCGTAGAGTCTTTAGTACCAGTTAAACATCTAAAAGAATAATCTTTTGTAACATAACAAGAACCATTAACTAAAGAGCCACGTCTACAATAAGGCTTTCTTGAAGAATAACTAGGATAAGTTGTAAACAAACAACGACTTCCAGAAGGAGTACCTCCATTCGGACAAGAATAAATCGTAGAATTTTTATATTTTACTGTTCCTTCCTTAGTACATAAATTTCCATTTAAAGTATAACCAGAAGGACATTCATAAGAAGCTTCATTCGTCTTAACAACAGGATCAATATATTCATAAGTATACCCACTTGCTTTATAACGAGCTGCTGTATTTTTAGCCGGTGTAACCTTATATTTAGGAGTTGCAGAAATCACATCTGTCGTATTATATTTAAAGCAATAACGTCCTGAAAGATAATAGCCTTCTGGACAACTATATGGTTCATCAGAAGTTACCGTTCTTTTTAATTCATATAAGATATTTGAAGAAGTATCTTCTCCAGAACTTTCTTCATATTGCACAGGATAAGTAGCAGTTTGAGCTTCTCCACCACAAGACAAATAAACAGTCAAATCATAATCATCCGTAGCTCTTTTTGTCAAAGAAACATAACTGTATTCTTTACTACAAACAGTTTTATTTTTGTCTTTCAATTCAGTAATTAAACTAGCATCTTCCATATCTTTTAAAGTCATAACGACTTCTTCATCCTCGTTAATAGGTCGATGATCTTCAACTTTATAATAAACATAGGCAACTTCTTTCATTTTTTCCATGTTTTCTGTAAAAGTTTTAGCATCTCCACTATTACGAACCTTTGTAACAATAAAAATCACAACAAAAGCAAATACCAAAAAAATTCCAAATCGTACTAAAACGGAAACATAATCTGCTCGAAAGGATAAAATTTTTGAACTTTTTTTCTTTTCTTCAGTAGGTGTAGAATTCGTTTGAGTTTTTGTCTCTTTTTCCTTTTTTTCTTTACTAGTATTCGTATTCGTAAAAAACTTTTTCTCACGTTTCACTTTTTCTTTTTTTACTTTTTTAGCAGGTTCTTTTTCTTCATACATAAAGGATTCCCCCAAATTCATTAAAACAAACTTTTACTAAGCTTATAATATCGCAGAAAATTTGATATTGCAACTATTTTATGCTATAATCTAAACACGGGGCAGTTTTGGTTTCGACAGCAATTACTAGCTAAGACGGCAAGTAGTAGGCATACTTAAAATGCAAACCTTAAAATTAAATGACGAAGACTATTCGTTTGCTTCTTATGCTCCAGTAGCAGCCTAACAGTAGGTAAAAAGAAGGCTTTTATTCACTTTCTCTTATAGGGTGTTTAAAGGTTCATAAATATAAGATATATAAAATTATTTTCCTTAGATAATTTTACGAATTAAAATAAGGATCGTATACTTTTTTGGTGTGTTGGATCCATAGAGTATATTAAAGAAATTCCAACTAAACTTGTAGAAGTTTTTTCATAGGATTGTTTGGACAGGAGTTCAACTCTCCTCTGCTCCACCAAATTGATTGATACTCGAACGAACGGGTTATATATAGAGGACTTGTAATAAGTTCTTTTTCATGCTATTATTAGTATGTAAGCAAGAAAACTTGCATAAAATAAAAAAGAGGAACATTTAATTCTGCAAGTGAATGTCGCCTCTAAAAAATTTAGTGCTGACACTCAATCAGAGATGAGAGAGTGTCATAGCTTTATTGCTATTACCAATAAGGTAAGGAGTAATAAAATGATAGCAATAAGACGAAGGACTTTTATTATAAAAGTTCTTTTCTTCATTTCTATCCCTCCTTTCTTTCTCAAGATTGGAGGACGACACTCACATCAAATGTTCCTGTTAGAATTATATAATAAGCAAATTTATAAAACAAGCGAACAAGAATACTTTTATTTAAAATTCAAAAAAGTATGTTATCATTTAAATAGTGATTGCTTCTTATATTAAATTGCTAACAAGTTATAGATAACTTCCCCAATGGCACCGCAAGAGTTTAATCCGAATCTTTAGATATTTCGGATAAATTTATAAATAGAACTTATCAAAAGTTCTTTTTTAATGATTATATACATATTTTATATTTTCTAATGTATTTAATGAAAAAAATAAAAATTTTGTCGAACACTTTTTTTCAGAAAAAAAAGGATTTTCATTTTTTTTCTTGTAAGTATTGGTAGAAGGAGAAAAAAATGAAAAAAAGAATTTTATTGATCATGTTCCTTTTAGCTTTAGGAATCAAAACAGTAAAAGCTACAACAGTATACGACCAAATTACAAGCTACTTTATTGGTTCATATCATTATGTAGATGAATTTGGAAGATTTGGAGATTTTGAAGCCATGAGTAGAAAAAGCGATGGCACTCCAGCATATTGCATCGAACCCGGTGCCTCTTTAAGTGATGGAAATTATGAAGGATACTTAAACTTACCAATGGATGAACTAGCTGCAAAAGTTGGTTTAACAAAAGAAAAATTACAAGAAATTAGTTTAATGGCTTACTATGGATATGGTTATCTAGATCATACTAGTGTTCAGTGGCGAGTTGCAACTCAAGCTAAAATTTGGTTAGCCTTAGGAAGAAATTTTGAATGGACAAGTAGAAACTATTCCCCAAATCCATGGCAATATGTAATTCCCATACCGTCCATCATTCAAGAAAAATATAATGAGCTAGATAGTCTAATCAATAGACATTATTTAACTCCAAGTTTTAATAACCAAACTATCGAAGTTCCCTATGGAATGACTTTCACTCTAAATGATACCAACAATGTTTTATCAGATTTTCAAATACTGAATAACGATAGTCAAATTGCTATAGAAAACAATGCTTTAAAAATCACACCTAAAGAAAGTACAAGTGAAAAAACAATCACTTTTGAAAAAAATATGCAAGCTTGGAACAATAGTTTTGTCGTCTTTCATCATAACGTAGGCCAAGACATTTTAGTTTCAGGAAACATAGAGCCAGTTTTAGCTACCCTAACCTTTAAAACTATTACAGGAAAAATAAAAATTGAAAAAGTAGATAAAGATACCCAAAAATGTTTACCAAGTGGTGAAGCATCTTTAGAAAATGCTGAATACAGTCTATTTAAAGAAAATGGCGAATTAGTACAAACTGTAATTTTAAAAAACTGTACAGCCATGATCGAAAATTTACCCGTAGGAAATTATTATTTAATGGAAACGAAAGCTCCAGAAGGATATCAATTAAATCCTCAAAAGTATTCAGTTTCAATCAATGAAAAAAATATTAAAGAAACACAAATTCTTCAAGTAGAAGATGAAGTATATAAAACAGAATTAACAATAGACAAAAAATATTTAACCGATGAAGGCTTAAAACCCGAAGCAAATACTGAATTTCAAATTATAAAAAAAGAAACAAATGAAATTTTAACTACCGTAAAAACAGATGACCAAGGTAAAATTCATATAACTTTACCTTATGGAGAATATATTATTAAACAAATAACTGGTTTAGAAAATTATCAAAAAGTAGAAGATATTCTATTTAAAGTAGAAAAAACAACTCCAGATAAAACTACCCTATCCTTGATAAATAAACCATATACTTCTAAACTCCAAATAATAAAAATAGATGCCGAGACAAACGAGCCCCTACATTTAGAAAATATTAAGTTTAAAATTTATGATTTAGAGAATCAAAAATACATATGCCAAACATCCGATTGTATCTTTACAACCGATAAATTCGGACAATTTATTACCGATGAACTATTTCCCTCTACTTATCAAATAGAAGAAATAGATCAAATTATTCCAGGATATTTAATAAATCCGGAAAAAATTATTTTTACAGTAGATAAAAATTCGCCAAAATTAATTACACTAAAATATAAAAACACCAGAGTGAAAGGAAGCATAGAAATTATTAAAAAAGATAGTCAAAATAAACCACTAGAAAATGTAGTTTTCACTCTTTATGCTAAAGAAGATATTTATGTAAATCATAAACAAATTTATAAGAAAAACGAAAAAATACAAAGTTTTATAACAAATAAAGAAGGAAAAATTGAAATAGACAATCTTCCTTTAGGAAAATATTATTTTTTAGAAACCAATCCATTAGAAGGATATATTCCAATCGAGGATCCAATTGAAGTAAATCTAGAATTTAAAGATTCAAAAACTGAGATAGCCTTTGAAAAACGAGAAATTATTAATGAAATTTATTCTATTCCAAATACTTATCAAGATGCCTTTATTCTTCCAAAAATATATATGTATTTAGAAAGAAAACAAAATGAAAATGAAAAAAATAGCACGAATTCTCTTACTTCTAGTTTTTAGTCTTTGTACGTTCGAAAAAATAGAATACCAAAAAAATATAGATAATCAATGGATCACTCAAACTCAAAAGGCCCCGCCAATAAATGAAACTTCTAAAGAAAAAAATACAGAAGAATTCAAAATTCTAGAAATCCCTAAAATTCATTTAAAGCAACCTTTTTATGAACCTGGATCTTCTTTAAATACAGTATCAAAAAATATCGAACAAATATCAACTTGTGAACTAAACGAAAACTGTACAATCATTTTAGCAGCTCATTCAGGAACAAGTTCTATTTCTTATTTTAAAAATTTAGATCAATTATCCATAAAGGATTTAGCCTATATTTATGAAAACAATCAAAAATATACCTATCAATTAAAAAAAATTAGCTACCAAAGAAAAAATGGATCAATAAGCATTCCTAAACAAACTTATGATTTGGTTTTAACTACTTGTAATAAACAAAATCAAGAACTTCAAAACATTTATTTATTTCAAAAAATTTAAATAAATGTTTTTTTATGGGGGAAAACTAACAAAAGTGTAAGAAAGTTTTAAAAAGACTTTTGCTATAATGGTAATAACCAAAGAAGTGCACATTTGGCCTTGAAAGGAATGAATTATGAAAGAAAGACTAAAACTTAACCATGTAAAAAAATATTATGGTTCAAAATCAAACATTACTAAAGCCATTAACGATTTATCTTTTTCAATAAATGAACAAGAATTTGTCGCGATTATGGGTGCCAGCGGATCTGGAAAATCTACTCTTTTAAACTGTATTTCGACAATCGATAAAGTAACAAGTGGAAATATTTATATAGATGATATAGATATTACAGAAGTAAAAGATGACGAACTTGCTATGTTTAGAAGAAAAAATCTAGGATTTATTTTTCAGGATTTCAACTTACTAGACACCTTAACAATCGAAGAAAATATTGCTTTATCAAGAATAATTAATAAAGAAGATGTTGAAAAAATTGACAATCAAGTTTTAGAAATATCTGAAAAATTAGGAATTAAAGATATCTTAAAAAAGTATCCTTACGAAGTAAGTGGTGGTCAAAAACAACGATGTGCTTGTGCTAGAGCTTTAATAAATAAACCCAAACTTATCTTAGCAGATGAACCAACGGGAGCTTTAGATTCCAAAAATGCAAGACTTTTATTAGAAACTTTAGAGGAAATGAATCAAAATTTACAAGCCACCATTTTAATGGTAACGCATGATCCTTTTTCAGCAAGTTTTTGTAAACGTGTACTTTTCTTAAAAGATGGTCATATATTTAATGAAATTTTAAAAGGCGAAAAAACAAGAAAAGAATTCTATGACGAAATTTTAGATGTTTTAACATTACTTGGAGGAGAATAAAATGTTAGTCAAATTAGCTTTTCAAAATCTTAAAAAAACATTTAAAAATTATCTCATTTATATAATTTCAATTACTCTTGCTTTTTCATTAATGTTTTCATTTAATTTAATTGCCAATTCAAAAGATGTAATGGAATTATCCCATGTCATGGAAAACTTTAAAAGTATCATGTTCTTTGTCAACTGTATCATCCTATTTGTTTTAAGTTACTTAATAAATTACACTATTAAATTTATGTTTCACAAAAGAAGTAAAGAATTTGGAACTTATATGATTCTTGGAATTGAAAAAAAACAAATTAACAAAATGTTTCTTTTAGAAAATCTTTTAATGGGACTTATAGCTTTAATACTATCTTTTTTCATAGGCTACTTCTTCAGTCAAATTTTAAGTTTTATTATTATGAATATTTTTGAACGACCATATAAAGTTATTTTAGCGAGTGATCTATTTATTCCAATTGTATATTCTATAATCTATTTTATAATTATTTACTTTATTGTACTATTTTTAACCTATCGCCGAATTAAAAAAACAACTATCCATGATCTTTTAAACTTAGAAAAGAAAAATGAAGAAAAAAAATACCAAAAAAGAAAATATGCCACTTGGAAATTTCTCTTATTTCTACTTATTGGAATCTTAGCTTTATGTATTATTAATAAAGAATTCATTGGAATCGGAATCGAGCCTTCCTTTAGTAAAATATTATTTGCATCTCTACTTCTTATAATAAGTATCTATGGAATCACATTTAACTTAGGAGATACTTTAATCAACTTTGTTTTAAAAAAGAACAAACGCAAATACAAAAAAAATCATTTGTTTATTGTTAGACAATTTACTTCCAAAATAAAAACTATGTCTTGGACTCTAGCCACTTTATCTTTACTTATTCTTTTAACATTCTTATCTTTAAGCATTTCAAATCTAATGGGAGCCATTTTAGAACATCAAATAGATCTGGCTGCTCCAATGGATATCTCAATCATAGATGATGAAAAAAATTTTCCAAAATATTTAGAAGTAGTTGAAGAAAATTATCAAATAAAAGAAAAATTTGTTTATCATAGCTATAAAAATGATAAGGATTCTATCTACAAAAAATTATCAGAAGATGAACAAAGTTGGAAGGAAGATGACACAATAATTCGATTAAGTGATTATAACAAACTCATGCAAATGCGAGGCAAGAAAACCATTAGTCTAGCTTCAAATGAATATGCACTAAATGTATCAAACGAATTAGAGCAAATTCTTTCTGAAAAAAAAGAAGAAATAAGAACCATTACTCTTCCAAATCAAGAAAAGTTAGAACTTAAAAATATGTTTACAGAAAACTATTCAAGTATGTATGCTTTAGGATCTGGTTATCTTGTGATTGTACCAGATGAAAAGATTGAAAATTTAGAAATTGAAGACAGTTACTTAATCATAGATACAATAGAAGAAACCGATGAAGAATTAGAAGATAAATTAATTAATGCTGTGAATAATAAACGATGCGAGCAAGATGAAACAGGTTACACATTTTGTTATTCATTAGCTAACATTTCAGTAAAAGGAAGTTACGAAGCAACAAATAAATCTACCACGACAATTTTAAGCTTTGCCCTATTTTATTTAGCCTTTATTTTCACTACAGTAACAGGAGCCATTCTAGCCATTCAAACATTAAACGATCAAGATAAATATAAATATCGCTTCCAAGTTCTATCGAAACTAGGAATGGAAGAAAAAGAAATTCACAAAATCATTTTTACAGAAACCAGCATTTTCTTTATCTTTCCAATACTCTACCCATTAATCACAAGTTTTATCATCAATTGTATTTTAAACAAATTATTCAAACTTTTCTTACCAAGCAATCATGCTTTCATTTCTATTTATCTCTCTGGGATCAGTATTTTCTTAATGATTTATTTAATTTATTATTTAACAACATATTTTGGAATCAAAAAAAATTTAGAAGACTAGTAACTACCTAGTCTTTTCGATATAATAAAAAAGGAGGAAAATTATGAACATAGCAATTATTGAAGACGACAATAAAATAAGAGAAGAATTAGCCATTTTATTAAAAAAGGAAAACTACATTCCACACATATTAGAAAACTTTGAAAATATTTTTGAAGAAGTTCTAAAAACCCCTTGTGATTTAATTTTATTAGACATTAATTTGCCTTACGAAGATGGATTTACCATTTGTGAAAAAATAAAAAAAGAAAAAGACATTCCGATCATTTTTGTTACTAGCAGAACAAAAGAAGATGATGAATTAAAAAGCATTCGTCTAGGTGGCATCGATTTTTTAACAAAACCTTATAATAAGCTTATTTTATTAGAAAAAATCAAAAGAGCTCTAAACATCACAAACCCAATCCATTATCAAGAAATCACCATTGACCAAGTAACATTAAATCTACATTTATCCACGATTAAAAAAGAAAATCTTGAAACAGAATTAACAAGAAACGAATTCCGTATCCTTTACTATTTCTTTTTAAAACCCCACGAGATCATTACTAAAGAAGACTTACTAGAATCACTTTGGAATGATAAATATTATCTGGATGAAAATATTTTAAATGTCAGTATGAATCGTTTAAGAAAAAAATTAGAAAGCATTGGAGCTAAAAATTTTATCAAAACAAAACGTGGAGTGGGATATTATATATGAATTTTTTTAGTTATTTAGAAAGCAAAATTTTAAATATTTTATGTCATAGTACCATCTTTCTTATTTTATACACTCTTTTAAAATTATTTAAAATTCCCACTTCTATTACTTTTCTTATTCTTATAATGTTTATACTTTTTTATATAACCTCTCTCATCATAAAATACTTATATCTAAAAAGAAAAAATCAAAAGATTATTCAACAAGTAGACGAATTAAAAGAAAAATACTTTATTACTGAATTAATAAAAAAACCTAGAAATTTAGAAAATCAAGCATACTACTATGCTCTTACAAAAGCTACAAAGGCTATGAACGATAAAATAAGTGAATTAGAAAGTGCTAAAAAAGAATATGAAGAATATATTGAATCTTTTGTACATGAAATAAAAACACCACTTTCTGCTCTATCCCTAACTTTAGAAAATCAAAAAAATAAAGAACTGAAACCAGAAATAGATAAAATAGATGAATTAACCGAGCAAATTCTTTACTACGCAAGAAGTCAAAATCCCGAAAAAGATTATTTTATTAAAAAAATTTGCTTAGAAGATATAATTCATTCTTTAATTTTAAAAAATCAGTATTACTTACTTCAAAATAAGATAGAAATTCATGTTGAAAATTTAAAAGAAGAAATTTATACAGATGAAAAATGGTTAACTTTTATTCTATCTCAAATTTTAAGCAACGCAATAAAATATAAGAAAAAAGATAAAAGTAAAATTAAAATTTATACCGAAAAACATGAAAAAAAACTATATTTAATAATAGAAGATAACGGAATTGGCATCAAAGAAAGTGAACTTCCAAGAGTATTTGATAAAGGATTCACTGGAAGTAATCGAACAAAAAAATATGCAACTGGCATGGGATTATACCTTGCAAAAAAATTATCTGAAAGCTTAAATATTCATTTAAAGATCGAATCAGAATATCTGAAATACACTAAAGTTATTTTAGAATTTTCTTTACAAAAAAAATTGTAATAAAAAGAAAAAACTATGATATAATAAATATGTAAAAAGGGAATACTTAACGGGCGTCGGTTGAGTACTCACTTTAATGCGGTACTTAATTCACCAACGAATTGAGTACTATTTTTTTATTAAAAATATCATCAAAGATAAAATTAATAACAGAATTATAAAGAGTAAAAAGGTGATTAGTAAATCCTTTTTCTTCATAATCATCTACTCCTTTCATTTTAAAAAGAAGTAAGTACTCAAAGTGTTAAATATTCCCTCAAATAAAATATAACATAAACAAACACTAAAATGCAAAATCATAGAAAGGATAACCATGTTAGAAATAAATACAATTTTAGAAAAATTAAATCATTCAAAATTTAGAAGTAGTTTTCATCTAAAAGATAAAGAAAAAAATTATATTAAGGAAAAAGGATTAGATACAATAGAAAGTCATGCAAAAGATTTTATTGCTAAACGACTTGCCCCAGCAAATCCCCTAAATGATGGCAAACAAACTCCAATGAAAGGACATCCAGTTTTCATTGCCGAACATGCGACTGCAACTTGTTGTCGAAATTGTCTTTATAAATGGCATCATATTCCTAAAAATAAAGAATTGACAAATAAAGAACAAGACTATATCGTCCAAGTCATAATGACTTGGATTCAAAAAGAAATAAAGTAAAAAAAAAGTTTCTTTAAAGAAACATTTTTTAAATTAAAATAACGGAAAAAGCAGTTAAAATAACAATATTAACAACCGCGATAGTTAAAACTACTTTAAAGGCCCATTTAAACCATGTTGAATATTCTACTTTAGCAAGTGCAAGACCTCCCATTATAGCACCACAAGTCGGAGTAATTAAATTGACAAGTCCATTTGCTGCAACCATTGTCATAACAGTTGTTTCAACACTATAATTTAACTGAGTTGCAAGTGGTCCAATAATTGGAGCAGATAAAGTAACAAGCCCAGATGAAGATGGAACTAAAATAGATAAAACTACATGCAAAACATAATTTAACGGTGTAAAAACAAATGCTGGAACATTACGTAAAAGATCCGCGGCATTATAAATAATAAAATTATCCAAATGCGTAACTTGCATTAAAACGGATGCTCCACGGGCAATTGCAATAATTAAAATAACCCCAACCATATCGTCGGCACCATCAACAAAAGTATCTACAAAACTTTTCTCACCAGTATGATTAATAACACCAATTAATACAGCCATAATTAAGAACCATAAAGCTGCTTCAAAGAAATACCAACTTCCTAATGGAGAACCTGTTAACCAACCTGTAAATTGAGAAAAGAAAGTAATTCCAAAATCTTCCCAAGGAATAAATCCGATAATCATTACAACGAAAGTTAATGCAAATAACCATAAAGTAACTTTTTGATGGAAGTTCAAATGAACTTCTTTTTTAGTTTCTCCCTCTTTCACTCCATATTCTTTCTCCATATTCTTTTGCTCTCTTAAGGAAAGAATAGTAGAGCCTTTTTTCTTAATAACCCGTTTTGCATAAAGCATAACAAAAAGGATTGAAATAAGTAATGTTGTAAGCCATAAAGCCACTCCAATACCAATAATTAAACCTTGATTTACTACAGTACCTTCTGGTAAAGCACTAACGGCTGCTCCAACAGCAAAAGGATTTATTGTCGAACCAAGTACTCCACTACCAGCTCCCAATAATACAATAGCTGAGGCAACTACAGTATCCATTCCAGCCATAACCATTGTTGCTGATAAAAGAGCATAAAAACCAACTGTTTCTTCAAGCATTCCATAAGTTGTTCCACCAAGTGAAAAAATAAACATCAAAATAGGAATTAACACAAGTTCATGTCCCTTTAACTTACGAACTAAAACTTGAATTCCTGTTTCCAAAGCTTTGGTTCTTGCTACAACCGCTAAGAATCCTCCTAAAATAAGGACGAAAATACCAACATCAATTGCATTTTCAAATCCTAAAATTGGCGACATCAAAATATCCGATAACGAAGCACCAACAACACCACTTCCATTAACAATTTCATCTCCGACAAATTCTGCTTTTGGCAATAAATGTGAAATAATACCTAATGCAAAAATTAAAATGAGAATTATTGAAAATGAAGTTAAAAACCCCTTCTTTTTCTTATTCATCTTTTTCCCTTCCTTCTATACAATCCATGTACCTGTCTTACCCTGCAAAGCTTTCAAAGCTTTATCTAATGAAGTAATAATAGCTACATTCTTGCTACCTTTAACATACTCAATACAAGCTTCAACTTTTGGAAGCATACTGCCTTCTTTAAATTGTTTTTCAGCGATATATTCCTTTGCTTCTTCAATAGTCATCTCATCAATAGGTTGTTCATGCTCGGTATTAAAACCTAAACACACTTTTTCGATAGCAGTCAAAATAAGAAAAACATCTGCCTTTATATCAATAGCCAATCGAGCACTGGTCTTATCCTTATCAATAACAGCGTCTACACCATGTAATTGGTTCCATTTTTTAATTACTGGGACACCTCCGCCACCTCCAGCAATGACAATATGGCCTTTATTAAGAAGATCACGAATAACACCTTTTTCAATAATTTTAACTGGCGAAGGAGAAGCAACAACTCTTCTATATCCCCTGCCCGCATCTTCTTTCATCACCCAACTGTTTTCCTTTTGTAATTTTATAGCCTCTTCTTTAGTATAAAAATTACCTATAGGTTTAGTTGGATTTGCAAAAGCTTTATCTTTACGATCTACTAAAACTTGCGTTACCACAGTAATACAACTTTTAGAAATTTCATTTTTAAAAAGTTCTTGCTGAATAGCTTGTTGTAAGTGATATCCAATATAGCCTTGACTCATAGCTCCACACTCAGCAAAAGGAACTTCTGGAGTGGAAATTTCTTCATGTGAATATTCCAAAGCCATATTAATCATTCCGACTTGTGGACCATTCCCATGCGTTACGACAACTTGATACCCTTCTTTAACCAACGATACAATACTCTTTGCAGCCTTTTTTACAAGTTTTAATTGTTCTTCTGGAGTATTTCCTAAAGCATTTCCACCTAATGCGATGACAATTTTTTTACCTTTACTCATCTTTTAACGTTGCATACATAACCGCTTTAATAGTATGTAAGCGATTTTCTGCTTGATCCATAACTTTTGATTGATTTGAAGTGAATATATCGTTTGTAACTTCCATTTCACGAATTCCAAACTTTTCATAAATCTCTTTACCAATCTTTGTATTTGTATCATGAAAAGATGGCAAACAATGTAAGAAGATCGCATTTTCTTTTGCAGCATTCATAACTTCCCGATTTACTTGATAAGGCTTTAATAAGCGAATTCTTTGTTCCCATAAAGAAGCATCTTCTCCCATAGAAACCCATACATCTGTATATAAAACATCCGCATCTTTAACACCCTCATAAGTATCTTCCGTAAGCAAAATAGTTGAGCCTTCTTTTTGAGCAATTTCTCGGCAAGTATTTACGAGTTCCTCGTTTGGGAAAAGTTCTTTTGGAGCACAACAAGCAAAATGAATGCCAAGCTTAGCACATACTACCATTAAAGAACAAGCCACATTATTACGAGCATCTCCTAAAAAAACAAGTTTTCTTCCTCTTACTTCTCCAAAATTTTCTTGCATAGTTAAAATATCCGCAAGCATTTGAGTTGGATGAAACTCATTCGTTAATCCATTCCATACAGGAACAGTAGAATTTTTAGCAAGTTCTTCTACAACCGCTTGTTCAAATCCACGATATTCAATTCCATCATACATTCTTGATAATACTTGAGCAGTATCAGCAATACTTTCCTTTTTACCCATTTGGGATCCTGTAGGACCTAAATATGTAACTCCCATACCTAAGTCCATTGCCCCAACTTCAAAAGCACAACGAGTTCGTGTTGAATCTTTTTCAAAAAGTAAAACAACATTTTTTCCTTTTAAATACGCATGATTTTCATGATTTTTTTTCTTTTCTTTTAAAGCTTTAGCTAATCCAAGTAAATAAATAATTTCTTCTTTAGAATAATCTAATAGCTTTAAAAAATCTCTTCCTCTTAAATCTATATTCATTTTAATCTTCTCTTTCTAATGGCATACTCATACATCTAGGACCACCACGTCCACGAGATAACTCAGCACCGTGAAGTTCTAAAACAACCAATCCTGCTTCTCTTAAAGTTTGATTTGTAACTTCATTACGATCATAGACAACAACTACACCTGGAGCAATACATAATGTATTAGATCCGTCATTCCATTGTTCTCTTTCACTTCCAACTTTATCTCCGCCAGCACATGGAATTAAAGTAACAGGTACTCCCAAATAATGTTCCAAAATATTTGCTAAAGAATCATTAATTTCCCTTACATTTAAATCTTCATCACTATTCGGATCGTTTCCCTCAGTAATTTCAAAAACTTGTAAAGTATCCATAATACCTGGATGATAAGTAAAAACATTACGATCAATTTGAGTAAACACAGTATCTAAATGCATAAATGCTCTTGAATTTGGAATATTAAAAGCCAATACAGTATCAATTTTGCATTTTTTATCTTTAAACAAATTTTTAGCAAGTTGATCGATCGCTTCAGCACGAGTACGTTGAGATATTCCGATAGCTAAAGTATGTTCATTTAAATTTAAAATATCTCCACCTTCAATATGATAATCATAAGTTCGATTATAATATTTTGGAACATTTTTATAATCTGGATGATAAGTAAAAATATATTCAGCATAAATAGTTTCTCGATTTCTTGTAACCGAATACATTCGATTTAAAGAAATACCATTTCCAATACTAGCAAAATTGTCTCGAGTAAAATATAAATTAGGCATTGGATCGGCTAAAAAATTTGTTTCATCGGTAACCAAATCAACTAAGGATTTTTCAGTCTCTCTTTTACGACGATTAATTTCTTTTACTTGAATACCTTCCATTGTTTTTAAAACAAGCTCCTTAGTATTTTTAAAACTCATTAAGTATTCAAAAACTAAATCTTTATACTTTGGAGTACAAATTCCAGCTTCTTCAATAAATTGTTTTAAAAACTTTTCTTTAATTTCTTGACTAATATTCAAAACATCCGTCATTAAATCTTCCAAATAAACAACTTCTACCCCATTGCTCTTCAAAATACGAGCAAATTCATCGTGTTCTTCTTGAGCATCCTTTAAATAAGGAATATCATCAAAAAGCAAATCATGAAGAGTATCCGGTGTTAAATTTAAAAGCTCATTGCCCGGACGATGCAATAAAACTTTCTTTAGTGGTTTAATCTCACTAGTAACATGAATTCCATTCATTTTTTATCCCTCTTTCTTTCTAATGCTTTATTTTTCCCAAAAAAGTTTTTAACCTTTCTGTCTTTGGATGATTGAAAATTTCATCAGGTGTACCCTCTTCAAGTATTTTTCCATCTGCCATAAACAAAACTCGCGTTGCAAACTCTTTGGCAAAATTCAGTTCATGTGTTACAACAACCATAGTCATTCCTTTTTTAGCAACTTCCATCATTAAATTCAAAACCTCATCAATCATTTCAGCATCCAAAGCACTTGTTGGCTCGTCAAACAAAATGATTTCAGGATTCATCATCAATGTCCTTAGTATTGCCACTCGTTGTTTCTGACCACCCGACAAAGAAGATGGATATACATTTCCTTTATCTTCTAAATGGATTTGTTGTAAAAATTCTTTGGCTCGCTTATAAATATTTTCTGGAGTATCCAGCTTTCTGGCTAAAGGAGCCAAGGTAATATTTTCCAAAACAGTTAAGTTTTCAAACAAATTAAAACTTTGAAAAACCATACCTACCTTATGGCGAATTTTTTTAAATTCATTTTTAGAGACATCCAATCCTTCAAAAAGAATTTTTCCTTGATACGTTTCTAAACCATTTAAACAACGTAAAAAAGTTGATTTTCCACTTCCACTAGGACCTATTAAAACAACTCTTTCCCCTTTAGAAATATCTAAGGATATATCTTTTAAAATTTTGGATTTAGAAAAAGTTTTCGATAACTTACGGATCTTATACATAACGATTCAACCTTCTTTCTCCAAAATGAATAAACTTAGTTAAAATAAATGTACAAATCAAATAAATAATCGCGGTAATAATTAAAGGAAAAAAGTAATCATAAGTTCTAGAAGAAATGATATCCGAAGCTTTGATAAGTTCGACAATACCAATATAACTAGCAACTGAAGTTTCTTTTAATAAAGTAATGAGTTCATTTCCTAAAGCAGGAAATATTTTTCCAATGGCTTGTGGAAAAACAATCTTTCGCATGGTTTTAAAATATCCAAGGCCTAACGTTTTAGCCGCTTCTTTTTGTCCTTTCGAAACCCCATCAAATCCAGCTCGAATAATCTCAGCCACATAAGCTCCTGAATTAATTCCAAAAGTAAGTACACCAACCATAAGAATAGAAATGTCAACACTTCTAAAGACTACATAATATAAAATCATTAACTGTAAAAGAGTCGGTGTTCCTCTTATCACATAAACGTATATATTAGAAAGTGCATTTAAAAACTTCAATTTACCAGTTTCTTTATGATAATCGCGAATGAGTGAGACAATAGTAGCAATAGCAAAACCTAAAAGAACCGAGAAAAAAGCAATAAATAATGTATTTTTTAAACCTTCTAAAAAATATAAATATCGATCATCATAAATGACACTACGATAAAAACGATCAATTAAATTATTCAACCATTCAATCATTTTAAATCCCCCATTACTCCGTATATTTTAAGATGTACTCTTCAATTTTTCCTTCATTCATAAGTCTTGTTAAAACCTCATTAATTTGATTCAACAATTCGGTATTTCCTTTTTTCACAACCATACCATATTTATCAGAAAATAATATTCCATCCATAATTTTTAATTCAGGATTGGAAGCAACAAGTTCTTTAGCTGGAAGTTCATCCATAACAATACAATCCGATTTACCACTTTTAACATCTTCAGCCGCGGCTAAATATTTTTTCTGAGTAATAATCGTTGCATCCGGATAATTCTTTTCTACATAACTTTCGCCAACAGTACCAAGTTGAACAGCAATTGTTTTATCTTTTAACTCCTCAAAATTTTGAATAGTACTATCATTTCTTACAACGACAACTTGATTAGAAACCGTATATTCCACAGTAAAATCTACTTGTTCTTTTCTTTCATCAGTAATACTTATACCTGCAGCCCCAAAGTCCGCTTTACCACTTTGAACCTCATTAATAATGAAATCAAAAGCTACATCTTTTACAACAAGTTCTTTTCCCATAACTTTAGCAATTTCTCGAGCAATTTCTACATCTACTCCAACAATTTCTCCGTTTTCATAAAATTCATATGGAGCAAATCCGGCTTCAGTTGCCATGATAAGTTGTTTTTCTCTATCACTGCCACAGCCACTAAAAATAAAAAGGCAAATAGCAAGAAGCATACAATATACCAATTTCTTCATCACTTTACTCTCCCACCTATTATAATCATTGTACCATAAAAAAAACTTTTGTAAATCCACAAAAAAAGAAATTGTCAAATTATAGAAGAAAAAAACAGCAAATTTATAAAAATCTACTGTTCTTGATAAACTTTAATAACATCATAATCATTTTCTTTTTCACTTTGAAAAGCGGCTTCATAATCTTCTTGCATATCATCACCATAACCAACTAACACTTCATCCCCAATAATAACTGTTGGAGTTCCTTCATTTTCTTTCCCCATCAAAGCTAATACATCATCCATTAATTGGGCATTCTCTTCATCTTTCCAAGTTTCAAAAGCAAAAATTTGATAATCGTTTTTCCATAACTTAGAATTCTCAGTAAGATACTCTTTTAAATGCTCACAATGAGCACAACCATTTCCCCAAAAAATGTATATATTTTTTTTATTTTCATCAAAGGTTACATCTGAAATATGATCTTCTTTTAAAACTTCCACTTTATTTAAATTATCCCAAAAAATCATTCCTCCGACAACCAAAATAAAAACTACAAGAAAAATTCCAAAACCTTTTAAAATTCTACTATCCATTAAAACTCCACATACCTTCCTGTGTCATATAGTATATCATCAATTTTTAAATAAATCGAGTATTTTCCATCTAAACCTTCTTGATTAATATATTTTGTAACAACGATGCCATTTTCATCTTCCTCTTCAGTAAAGATATCCACACATAATGCTGTATAAGGTTTTTTACTAATAGGAACATCGTATTCTTTCATTACACCATTTTTATAAAGTAAAACAGAGACATCAGTTCCTCTTAAAAACTGTCCTGAAAAAACCAAACGATCATATTCCTTAGTTAGTTCTATTTTATGACTTTCTTTAATTTCATCATAATTTTTAGCCCCAATACCAAAAGATATTCCTTCATGATCTACTTTTGTTTTTCCCAAACTTCCAATTCTACTTTGACCCCCCAAAGAAAACTTTTCATTTCCATAAAGACTCATTTTTTCAACTCGATAATTATTTGTAGGTAACTTTATTTCAAAAATCACTTGATCATTTAAAAGCTCAACAGTATCAGAAGTAAGTGAAACATCTCCACTCGTTAAACCAGCTGGTTGATTAGAAGGTTTTCCATCTACCGAAACAATTCCTCCAGAATGAACAATATAATGATTCTTATCTAAATAATCTACATCAGAAATATATGGACTATAAAAAGAGCTTCCGCGTTCTTTACCATATTCCCAAATTTGTTCAATAGTCATATTTTCTGTGTCAATTTTATATAAAACACCTCGAGTATAACTTTTACTAGCTGGAACATATTCGCTTTCAATTTTACTTTTATTATTACCATTATCCAAAATAAAGACATAACCTTCTGGAGTAATCATTGCCGCATGTTGACTCCATTGCCATTCAAAATCATCACCAACAGGTGTAAAAAAGTATTTTTGATATTCTTCACTCCAGTTAGTCGAATCTCCAATAATCCAATTAAGTTCTCCACTATCATAATCCAAATTAATAACAGCATCCATGTGTCTTCCAGACAAAGTTACAGAATTCGTTTTTTCATCATACCAAACAGAATTATTATGAAACCAATCATATTGACTCCAATTTTCGTTTTTTCCATCACCTTTATTTAAAATTTTCGTCAAATCAAAAGTTTTAACAACATTTCCAGTTTCACGATCAATCTCAACAATATAATCTTCTACAGTACCAGATGAAAAATTATCACTAGCAACTAAAAGATTTCCGTTAGGCATTTCATAGTAATCATGATGATATCCACCTTCTAAACTGTATTCTTTAACAATCTTTCCAAGCAAAGTCATTTCATACATACCAGTCATATAATAAGGAGAATTGACAAGTCTTTCGGTACTAACAAGCAAATTACCATTTTCTAAACGATCAATTTTCCACAACGCATAATTGGTTAAATACCAACGAACATCACCATTCACATCATAGGCAACTGTATAACCAGAACTTGATGGTGTAAAAAAATATAAATCATTTCCAAGCTTACTTTTATCTGCTTTTACACTTGTAGGTAAAGCCATATTTGAAGGTAAAGCATCGGTTTTAATTTTCAAAACTTTTTTTGTATCACCAACCTCTAAAGTAACTTCATTTTCTTCGTCAGCATACAATCCATAAATAGGCAAATAATGTTCCTTTGTAGCTTCAAAAGTATGTGTAAAGGTACTATTTTTATTTTTATCTTTACCTTTAATCGTAACTTCCACTTCTTCTTCATTATCCGTCTCAAAAATCACAAGAGCAGTTAAAGGCGAATTTCCATAAGGATTAACAATTATATTAGGATTCTCTAAAGTATATCCATCTATTTGAAAATCTTTTTCCTTTGCAATTTGGCCATCCATCAAACTGACAACTTGATCTACTAAAGTATTATTTTGTGAAACCAAATCAAGTCCAACATAACATAAAAGAAGTAAAATAATTACACATAACAAACTAACCCCAATTATTTTTTTCTTTTTTTCCATAAATTTTCCCTCCACAAAAATTCTACAAAATTTTTTTTCAAAAAAAAAGAAACGTTCCGTTTAATCTAACTAAACTTTTCGTTTACTTAATGAACAGAACAACTCGTAAGTTCAATTGGAACAATATAAGTTTCAGTTTTACCTTCTTGATTTAAAGCATGAATCGCCAAATACAAATTACTTTCACTTAGATTAGCACAACTAATTTCAAAAGAATCGATATGAAATTCAATTTGTTTTAAAAATTCATTTAAACTTTGTACACGATCACTTTCTAATATTCCAGACTCTCCAATTTTTCGTTCAACATTTCCATCTTCTTCATACAATAAGCATTCAATTGAAACATATTCTTCATTAGTATTTTCTTCATCTAAATAAACAATATCGGAAATAAAAATAGAACTTTGTTCATTAGAATAAGCCGCGACTCCTTTAATAGAAAAAGATTCATTTGAAGAGACCAAATCGGAAAAAGCAAATCCATTATCTCTTGGAAAAAAAAGAAAAATTAAAATGAAAACAACTAAGAAAAGAAGAAGTATTCCAAAACCTATATATAGAGAAAAATTTTGTTTTTTCTTTTCTTCTCCATTTAAAAGTGTCTCTAAATCCACATGAAAGAGTTCACTAATTTGTTTCAATATTTCAATATCCGGTATTCCTCTTCCATTTTCCCATTTAGAAACAGCTTGACTAGTAACCATTAATTTTGAAGCCAATTCATTTTGGGTCATACCATTTTTCTTACGTAAAGAACAAATAAATTTTCCTATTTTCTGTGGATCCATACTTCACTTCCTTTCCTAACATTTTAATCTTAAACAACAAACTTATTATACTAAAAATCAAGTGAAGAAACAAGCAAACAAAAAAGGCATACATATGCCCCGTAATAAAAAGAAAATATATAAAATCTAAATATATTTTCATGTTTTAATTTACTAAAAGCTTAATTCAAATGGATTACCTTCTGAACCATCGCCAGATACTATTTTAACATTTGAATCAAGATATACTGTTGGAAAAACTATTCCCGAAATACTAGAAGTTATATATTGATTTTCAAACACATAACTTGAAATTACAAAAATTCTATTCCTACTTTGCGTATTATGTGTTAAAGTCCATTTGTTACTTGAAATACTATATAACCAGTCATTGGTATAGCAATCGCTTGAAGTATACCAGTTGTATAATGCTGTATTTAAACAAGTTTCTCTATTTATAGCACTCCCACCACTTGTCGCATATCCATAATCTGAAGGATACATTAAAGCAATTTTACCAATCCATGTTGCAGAATTGCCACTATATACATTTGTACCTCTTTCATAAGTATAAAAATGACTTGCTAGACCATTGTCTGAAGTTGTATAACTTGACACTCCTCCTAAGTTCCATATAGCATCTCCTATCATTTCTTGATATAAATTTTCTATGCTATTCAAATAAGTTCCATTTAATTCTTCTTGTAAACTAGCTTGTGTCCAATCATTGATATCATTGCTACTCCAAGATATTTCTTCACTATAAGGTTCATCTTTTATAATTTTTAATCTAGCTTCTTTTGTTCCTGTTCCATCATCTATGTTATTAAATACTCCGATGATTCGCCATAATTCATTATTAAATGAGACATAATTACTTGGATTGGCTCCAACATATCTTAAATTGTTATCTGTTGTATTATCATATTTTAATTCGTCTGTTTCTCCTTTAAGTAAAATAGTTTCCACAGCTATTGGAATTCTACACTCTCCTAACTCTCCTATAATAGTTCCACTAAAAGATTTATCCATGTCTGCTGTTTGATCTTCATCGGTGTTTAAATAAGTAACCGTAAGTGTATAAGTTTCTGTGGTGCTTGCCTTTATACTAGTTCCTAGTAATAATTCTGTTGTTCCACTGTTGGTAGCTGGAAATTGTTTATTATTTACTAAAACGGTTCCATCACTTTTCTCTAATTTAACTACCAAATCCTTTTGATTAATAAAAGTGTTAGTTGTATTACTCCATAACAAATTAAAACATACATCTATATTATTTGGATTTTGAACTGTAAATCTATATGTAACACTATCACCTGGTATCATAGCACTACTAACTACATTACTTCCTTCGCTCAAAATTAAATTTTCTAATGTATCGGTTTGTCCAGTAGATGTATTATTCTCTCTATTTCCAGTTCCTTCCACTGTTGCTGTAAAATAAGAATATGTTCCTTGATACGTTAAACAAATCATAATCACGAAGGCAGATACTAAAACTACAAATACTTTTTTCTTATCCATAGTTTTCCCTCACTATTCTATAACCATTATAAAAGAAAACAAGTGATTTTTCAATGAAAAACCACTAAAGCAAGATTAGAATGAAGCTAAAAAGAAATCTAAATAAAACATTTTTATCTCTAAATAAAGAAAAGTTTTTGCAATGAAAAAGACTTAGGATAAAATCTCTAAGCCGTTTTTAGTAATGTGATCCATAAATTTTTCTTTAAATTTATCAATTTCCTTTGCTTCTAAAGTCTTGTCTTCACTACCCAAAATATATCTCATCGTATATTTTTTAACTTCTTTATCTTCATAAGTTCCAACAAGCTTATATTCTTTAACATATTTATTATTAAAAGGTCTTAAAATCTTTAAAAGATCTTCATATTTAAAATCCTTATTTGTAAGAATTGTATAATCTAAAGTAACTGTTGGATACTTACTAATTGTTTCATAACAAATTTCTGAAACTTTTAAATCTGCATACAAATCAAAATCAATATCAACCGCAACTAAAGCTTTTTTCTTACCAATATATCTTGTACATTCTCCATTAAACACCAAAACATATCCAATAGTTTTTTTATTAACAAGAATCTCATAACTTAATTTTTCATCATTATATGTATCTTTTGTTCCCTTTTTAAATTCAACCGGTAAATGTTTTAAAGCTTTAAATAAGGAAACAACAATTTCTTTTGCTTTAGAATATATAGAAGCCATCTTGCTTTCATCATCTGCTAAAAGAATAGACAATCTTCTTTTATTTTCGTTATCAATGATTACAGTTCCAATTTCAAAAATACCTAATCTATCTACATTTTTCAAATTATTCTTAACAACTGGTAACAAACTTAAAGACAAATCATCACGAAGAATATTATTTTCATTTTTTCCAAGTAATGAAACTCCTGTTTTTTCTAAATGACAAGCTCTTAAGAATGAAGTATCATACCATAAATAAGAATGAACTTCATTTAATGAATAACGAGTTGCTAAATATCTTTTAACATCATATTCCTTATTCCATACAGTATCTTCTTCTTTACCAGTCAACTCTAATTTTAAAGGGATTTCCTTAATATTTTCATAACCATAAAGACGAACAATCTCTTCGATAATGTCCGCATCCATACTTATATCTTTCGTAGCTCGATAAGTTGGAACAAGAACTTCATAAGCATCTTCTAAAACTTTTACTTTGAAACCTAAAGATTCTAAAGATTTAACAACTTCTTGATCCTTAAAATCAATTGCTGTATAAGTTTTTAGAGTATCTTTTCTTAATACAACCGTTTTTTCTTTTAATGGTTCTGGATAAATATCAGTCAAATTAGAAGCAATAACCATATCTGGATTTTCTTGTTTCAATAAATAGGCAAGACGTTTAATAGCCAAATCACACATATTTGGATCCAAACTTTTTTCATAACGAGCACTTGCTTCTGTTCTAAGTCCTAAACGAACAGCACTTTTTCGAATGCTACCAGCATCAAAATTCGCCGATTCAATAAAAATACTAGTTGTATCTGGTAAAATTTCACTATCAAGTCCACCCATGACACCAGCTATACCAAAATATTTATCACCATTTGTAATCATTAAAGTATCTTTTGAAAGTGTTCTTTCTACACCGTCTAATGTTGTATATTTATCATTTTCTTTAGCAAGTTTTACTCGAATATTCTTAACAACTCGTTCATCAAAGGCATGCATAGGTTGACCAAGTTCCAACATCAAAAAGTTAGTAACATCGACAAACAAACTAATAGAACGCATACCGGCATAATAAAGGAAAATCTGCATATCTAAAGGAGTTTTATTATTATTCAAATGAGAAAGTTTTAAACCACAATATCTTTTACAAAGATTTTTATCTTCAATTTGAATATCTAAATCTTCTTTATCATTTGGGATTTCTAATAAATCTAATGGAAGTAATTCATGATTTGTAATAGCACAAACTTCACGAGCAATACCATAATGTCCCCATAAATCTGGACGATTTGTTAAACTTTTATTATCAATTTCAACAATAATATCCTCTACTGGATAAAGACTTTTGAAATCAACACCAACAGGTGTATCACTAGGAAGTTCCAAAATTCCGTCATGATCGGTTCCAATACCTAACTCATCTACCGCACACATCATTCCCTCAGATGGATATCCAGCAAGTTTACGAGTTTTAATTTTTACTCCACTAACCATACCTCCATCACGCACTAAAGCTCCAATAAGTCCAACGTGTACATTAGGTGCTCCACAAACAATATTATATTCCTTTTCTCCATCAGAAACTTTAAGTAAAGACAATTTATCACTTTCTGGATGTTTTTCACAAGCAATAATTTTAGCTGTAACAACATTATCCATATCATTTCCTTTAACAGTTACTCCCTCAACTTCAGCGACTCTTAAAGTAAAATCATCCCAAATATGTAAAAAATCAATATCTTCAGCATTTTTAATATATTTTTTTAAACGATTACATGAAATTAACATCTTAAAACCTCCTATTCTACCTCAAATTCTTGTAAAGAACGAACGTCTCCACTATTTAAAACCCGAATATCGCCAATCTTATACTTCATCATAGCAATTCGTGTAATTCCAAAACCAAAAGCAAATCCTGTATACTCTTTTGGATCAATACCACTTTCTCTTAAAACGTTTGGATGAATCATTCCACAGCCGCAGAATTCAAGCCAACCACTATTTTTACAAGTAGGACAACCTTTTCCACCACAAATTAAACATGAACAATCAAGTTCAAAACTAGGTTCTGTAAATGGGAAAAATCCTGGACGTAAACGAACCTTTACTTCTCTTTTAAAAGTTTCAGAAAGCAAACTACGCATTACATAGATTAAATTAGAAATAGAAATACCTTTATCAATCACCATTCCTTCTAATTGAAAGAAAGTAGTATCATGATTGGCATCCATATCCTCATTACGAAAAACTCTTCCAGGTGCACAAACTTTTAAAGGAGCACCATATTTTTGCATAGCTCGAACTTGATTAGGAGAAGTATGAGTACGAAGTAATTTTCCATTATCTAAATAATAAGTATCCTGCATATCTCTTGCTGGATGATCTTTAGGAATATTTAAAGCTTCAAAATTATAATATTCTTCTTCCATTTCAGGACCACTGACCACCGTAAAGCCCATTTTCTTCAAAATGTCCGTCATCTCTTTAGCCACTAATGTAATAGGATGCAAAGATCCATTTTCTACATAAGTAGGTAATGTCTCATCAAAATCATAAGAGATTTGTTGATTCACTTCTTCTAATCTTTGACTAAAAGATTCTTCCAATTCTTTTTTTGTTTGATTCAAAAGTGGACCCATAACCTTCTTTTCTTCAACACTCAAATCTTTTAAAGAACTTAAAAGTTCATTTAATTCACTCTTTTTTCCTAAATACTTTGCCTTACAATTTAAAATATCTGCTTCTTTAGTTAAATCTTTCATTTCATTTAAAGCTGCATTCTTTAACTCAAATACTTTTTCTTTCATTTTCTCACCTTCCTACAAATAAAAAAACTCCTAGACATTGGGGCGAAAAAATCCGTGGTACCACCCAATTTCTAGAAGGATTCTAGCTCTTTCATCTTTAACGCAGATAAACGTTTAAACTCCAGTATATGAAATTCATTTATCTTTTCTTCTTAAAAGTATTCTCAGCTTACAATACTTTCTCTCTTTAAGGAATAAAATAAACTACTTAGTATACCTTCCCTGTTTACATAAATGTATTTTAACACTTTCTTTTTTCTTGTGCAAGTCTTATTGAGAAACAGGCATCAAATTTACCTGTATCAATTTATATCCATCTTCTAATTGCTCAAAAACATATTCATAGGTAGTACCATTATCTAAAGAAGAAGAAATTGTACTTTCATCATAAGTTCCAACATACGTATCATCCAATTTATATAAGTCATTTGAGATTCTTTTTAAAACATTCACATGTAAAACAACCCCAACGTCATTATAGGTATACCCAATCATTTTAGAATAATAATTATCTGTATGACAGGCATCCGTATCAGCTAAATTATCAATTTCTATTTTCTCACCTACAGCTAAATTCCAAACCAAAGCACCAGAACATTCCTTAGTAAGTGTAGAATACATATCGACTGCCTGTTCAGGTGAAACAGGTTCAATAGGTCGATTATCCAGTATAGAATCATCCAAATTTTTCTTTATAGGTTTAAAAAAGACCAAAAAGCCTCCAACAAGAATCACTACAAGTAAAATTCCAATTCCTACAAATAAAACTTTTTTTTGCATTTTATTTAAATGTACCATATAAGATTCTCCTATTCTAAAATGAGTATATCAAAAAAAGAAAGTATTTCCATACTTCCTAATAATTTTCAGCTTTGATTTCCATAAAACTTTGTGGATGTTTACAAACTGGACAAACAGCAGGTGCTGTAGTACCAACATGAATATGACCACAATTACGGCAAATCCAAACTTTTTCTTCACCACGTTGGAATACTAAATTATCTTCAATATTTCCAATAAGTTTTAAATAACGTTCTTCATGGTTCTTTTCAATTTTTGCAACTCCATCAAAAAGGAATGCAATATCTTCAAATCCTTCCTCACGAGCAACTTTAGCAAATTCTTTATACATATCAGTCCACTCGTAGTTTTCACCACTCGCAGCATCTTTTAAATTTGTCATGGTATCAGGAATTTCTCCACCATGTAAAGCTTTAAACCAAAGTTTTGCGTGTTCTTTTTCGTTATTAGCTGTCTCTTCAAAAATAGAAGCGATTTGTTCATAACCATCCTTTTTTGCTTGAGAAGCATAATATTTATATTTTGTATGAGCTTGGCTTTCACCAGCGAAAGCAGCCATCAAATTTGCTTCGGTTTTACTACCTTTTAATTCCATAATTTTTTCCTCCTTACTACAAGAATTATTATACACTGAAGAAGAAAAAAAGTAAAACAAAAAAGCCAATTTTACAACTGACTTTTTAATAATTTTGTTAACTCAATAATCAATTTAGAATCTACAACTTTAGAAACATATACCTCATCTTGTTCAATTTCCTCTTTAAAAATAGCCACTTTAGAAGAAATAATTTCTTTGTTTTTATCGATACCCATTACTAAAAAATAACGATTATTTTCATAATTAGTTTCATTTAAAACCATATATTGTTCTTCATTTGAAAGAGTTATTATTGAATTAATTTGAATTTTCATTAGTATTTCCTCCTTCAAAAAGACTATTGAAACTTATATAATCATTATCTTTAGAATCTAAAGATTCAATTTGATTATCTCCTTCATCCAAAGGTTCTACCCGAATCACTTTAAAACGAGGAATAGTATTTGTTTCTGAAGTTAAAGAAGAATCAACGACCGGTTCAAAAATAGGTTCTTCAGATTCATCCGATAAAACTGGCTCAATTTGAGGTGGCACTTCTAAAGAAACAGATTCAGGAATAGGTTCATTTGGCTCTTCAAAAATTGTTGAAGAATCTTTTTCTGCATTCTTTTCTTTTTTAGGCTCTTCTGAAGAATTCATATCAATTCGATAATCTCCTAAATCGATATAATCGTTTGGTTCATCTTTTTTAACAGATTCATGATCATTCTTTTCTATAGAACCTAACAAAAGTTCAATTTCATCATAAATTTCTTCAGGTTTTTGAGCATAATTTTTTCTCTTTAAAATATCTTTTACTTCATCATTTAATTTCTTAACTTCTTCTTTATCTTTTTCAATAGCTAAAATATTTTTAGCAGTTGAAGTAAAATAATGATCTTTTTCTATTTTCTTTTCTTCTACATCAATTTGACTGAGCTTTTTTTGAAGATTTCCTAATTCCACTTCTTCTAATTCTTTAGATTCAATCACTAAATTCTCTAAATCTTGTTCAAAAGCAAAAACATATTCTTCTAAATGATTTAATTCCTCTTGTTTCTGTCTTAAAAAAGCTCGCAAACTAGCTTCTTTTTTAGGTGTTTTAAATTCTTTATTAGAAGCAATAACATCTTGATAATCCAAAATCTCTTTTCTTAAAGCCTCACGTTCTTTTTTCACTTCTGAAACATATTCAGAAATCTTAGGAACTTTTACAGTATCAATCTTTTCAATTTTCTTTTGAAGATCTTGCATTTCTGCTTCAATATCTTGTCGAACCTCACTTAAAAATTTCAATCGAGCTTCTTTAATCGTTAAATTGCCATCTACATAGGTTTTATTTTCAACTTGCGAAGCCAAAGCATCTCTTTCACTTGTTTTAGATTCAAGCAAATCGTCTAATTCACTGGCATCATATTCCATAAACGGTTTAGATTGAACAATCGTAACTAGTTCTTTGATTTTATTTAAAGCACTCGCATAATCTTCTTCCATAACTAATTTTACCGCATCATAAGCTATGTAAGCTGGATCTGTAATAATTTCCAATTTTCGATGTTCCATAGCTTCTAACTCATCCGTCATAGAATCAATTCGTTTTTCATCTTCTTTTTTTGTTTTTTGATCGACATAAGAATTAGGGTTAGCTAATAAAGAATTTATTTCTTCTAATTGCATTTTTTCTTTAGCCATTCTTTCTTCAATATCTTCTCGTCTACTTCCCATTCTTTCTAAACGATCACAAATGCCTTGATATTCCTTTTCTTTTTCCTTTAAAGATTCTTCCAACTTTTTTAATTCTTTTGTAGTATCATCAATCATTTTCTCATAACGGCCAAAAACATCTTTATCTTTACTACCAATAGTTTTCATTTTTAATTCCAAAGCTTCCAAAAAACTATTTAACTGAGTTTGTTCTTTTTTTCCTCTTTCAATTTCATCATGGGCTTTTTCTTCCTCAGTTAAAAGACGATCCAACTGTTCTTTTAATAAATCCAAATCCTCTTGACAAGATTGCAATCTATTTTCCATTCCTATTTTAATATTTTCATCAATAATTCGATCGCTGGCTTTCATATAAGTATTTTCAGAAATACCTTTTTTCAAAGCTCTGACTTTATCTTTTTGAACTTCAATTCTTTTTTCCAATAAAAGAAGTTCTTCTTGTAACATTTCATAATTATTTGGTGTATCACTCATGGAAACTAACAAATGAATTTTATCGATAATTTCTTTTTGCATAAAAGATCAACCTCGCTTTTATTCTTACTAATTAATCATATCAAAATCTCCGTCTAAAGTAAATGAAAAAAAAGAAAAAAATGCCGTTTTCTTCTAGGCATTTTTATTGAATTTCAAAAACAGTTCCCTCTCTAGTATCTTTAAGGACAACATTTTTTTGAAGCAATTCTTCTCGAATTTGATCTGCTAAAGCAAAATTCTTTTCTTTTTTAGCTTCATTTCTTAAAACAATTTTTTGAAGAATATATTCCTCAAATTCAGGATCTATTTTTTTAGAAGACGTCAAATCTAAAGAAAGAACTTGATCCCAACTTTTAATTAAAGCATATTTTGTCGCATCATTTACTTCGCTCTTTAATAAGTCATACATAACAGTTAAAGCATTAGAAGTATTTAAATCATCTGCAAGAAAATCTTTAAATTTTTGATCATATTCATTAAAAAGAATTGGATCGACCTCACCATCTTGCTTCAAACTTAAAACACGAGCTTTTAATCTCTGATAGCTTTGCATAGCATTATCTAAAATTTCATAACTAAAAGTTAACTGTTTACGATAATGACTTGTCAAACACATATAACGATAAGCCAAAGGATCATATCCTTTTTCTTCTAAAAGAGAAACGGTTAAAAATTCTCCCTTACTCTTACTCATTTTTCCAGACAGATCATTTAAATGCTCACCATGAACCCAATAATGGCACCACTTATGACCTAAGTAGCCCTCACTTTGAGCAATCTCATTTGTATGATGTGGAAAAATATTATCAACTCCACCACAGTGAATATCTAAATACTCTCCCAAATGTGAAATAGAAATTCCAGAGCATTCGATGTGCCATCCAGGATAACCTACACCCCATGGACTTTCCCATTTAAGTTCTTGATCATCAAATTTGGATTTTGTAAACCATAAAACAAAATCTGCTTGATTCTTTTTATTTTGATCTTCTTCTACTCCCTCACGAGCACCGACAACCATTTCATCAATTTTATGATTCGTTAACTGATAATAATCTTCTAATTTTGAAGTATCAAAATAAACATTTCCACCTTGAATATATGCCAAATCTTTTTCCAGTAGCTTTTCAATCATCTTAAAATACATTGGAATATTTTCTGTTGCTGGAGAAACAATTTCAGGCCATTTAATATTCAATTTAGCAAAATCTTTTTTAAAAGCTTCTGTGTAAAAATGAGCAATTTCTAAAACCGTTTTATGTTCTTTTTTTGCTCCTTTTACCATTTTATCCTCGCCAGAATCCGAATCACTCGTCAAATGTCCAACATCGGTGATATTCATACATCGCATAACCTCATATCCCAAATATTTCAAAGTTTTTTCTAAAATATCTTCGAAAATATAAGTTCGTAAATTACCGATATGAGCATAGTTATAAACAGTTGGCCCACACGTATACATCTTTACTTTACCTTCCTCGTAAGGTACAAATTCTTCAACTTTACGAGTCAAAGTATTATAAATTCTCATGTATATCCGCCCTTTCTAAAGGTATTATAACACACTTTATGCAAAAGAACTAAAAGAATTCAATAGAAAATAAATTTTCTATTTCCTCCTTGGAATACCCACGATATTCCTTTTCTCTTTTTATAGAGAACACATTTTCGAAGGTCGCCTCCGTACTGTTTTTTTATTTACTAATTATCTTTAACTCTCTTAATCTTTCTTGAAAAACATTTCTACTTGCATTGTAATCTCTTTCTATCTTAGCTTTACAAACCGGACAAACGTATTTTCTTTTTCTGTAATCTTTCATTGAAATGTCTTGATGCCCACATTCACTACAAATTTGACTACTTGGATAATAGGTGGATATTCTTTTATATACAAGGAAAATACAAAATAAAAAATTGTAAAAACTCTCAATTCTTTTTACATATTCTTTTTTTAACCTCAAACTATTATTCATTTACTTTCTTGTGAGATAAATTCTCCTATAAAACAAAAAGAATAGTTACTCTCTAACGAGCACTATTCTTTATAAATATTTCCTTGCTTTGACCAAGTGAAATAAAAATTTTGTAATATAACATTCACTTGTGCACACAATTATCTTTTATATTACGAAAATATCGTAACACACTTCTATAAAAAATTCAATAACTCACACTTATTTTTTATAAATATTCAATAATAGCCACATTTTTAGCCAATTTTTCAACCAAATCATCACGGTCATATTTATTAAATATTCCGACAAAATTACTATGATCTAACAAAAATAATTCATAATAGTTCTGAAAAATTTCTTTAAAATTACGAACACCTAAATCACTTAAATAATCGGCATTAGATTTTACCAATTTTTGAGTATTTTCTAACGCATCTACCACTACATCTGCAGTTGTATCGATAAAATGAGTAATTTCATCATTTGAGAAGCCATATTTTTCTAAAAATTTCATATTAACGACCTCCATAACTTTGAGCTTTTAAAAACTCTCCATAATACATATCCGGAAATTTTCCAGAATTTAAAAGTTGAATAAAATCTTCTGAACTTTTCCCTTGACTTAAATAAGAATCAATAAATTGAGATAATTCAGCACAAAAAACCAATTTAGATAAAGAACTAAACGAACAATTTGCTATAGAAATTCTATGATCGCTTAAAATTTGTAAAGTATTGTTAAAAGCATTAAATTCTCTCATAAGACTATTATCAATTAAAACAATGCTTTCACGAACAGAAGTAACATCCAATCCATGGTTTGTTAAACTTTCATCCGGGTTTTTAAAAGAGTTTTCATTATTATACATATTGTCATTTCCTCCTTAATATGCGATGAGTGGAATCTCTTTAGGATCCATACCATTTGCACGAATTACTGAAGTAATTCTTTCTAATTGATCATAAGTATACTTCGTTAATACACCTGGATTTAAATAAATATCTAAAGTTTCTTTACCAATATTTTGTAAAAATTCAAATTTTCTTCTTAACTCCTTATCATACATCATTTTAATATGATGAACAAAAATATCTGTAGAAACATTCTTTGACTCAATAAATTCAATATTATCACGAATTGTTTGCTCATCAAAATGCTTCATTAAATCTTCAATTTCATCACTCGTAAAATCTAAATAATCAATTCCACAATCCCTAAGAGTTTCAATAGTCAAATTTTTTGTTTCTTCCTCTTCTAAAAATTCTTCATCTTTTTCATCACTTATTTCAACATCTTCTTGATGACTTTCTTCAGATTCAGCCGGACTCATCGTCTTTGCTTCTTGAAGAACTTCTGAAATAGACTTTCCAGATTTATCCTTTGCTTTTACTTTAGCATCATAGGCAAATAATGCATCTTCTGGAAACATTAAAATCTTTGCAGTTTCACGTTGTTCTTCTTCACTGAAGCCAAATTCTTCTAACAAATCAGTAATAGAATCTCTTGTAATATTAATGTGTCCTTCTAAAGCCAATTCGAAATATTCATTTAACTTGGCTTGATTTGCTAGAGCAGTATCTTTTCGAATACCTAGTTCTTCAATTGTTGTAATAGCGGTATTCATTTCTTCTTCTACTTTAACAAGTTCATCTTCAGCTTTTTTGGTATCTCTTTCAACATTATCAATAGTACGAGGAAGATTTTTTTCTAGCTTTTCTAAAAGATTTTTTGGATCAAAATCAATACGTAAGCGATCTAAAACAGTCGCATAATCTTCACGACGAATTCCTTGCAAAACCTCTTTAAATTTTTCTCCTTGCTCTTCTAACTCTTCACGTTGCGTTTTTAAAGATTCAATATCCTTTTGTAATTTAGCCTTTTCTGCCGTTGTTCGATCCCTAGTTTGCTCGGCTTTATTTTTTTGACGATCCATTTCTTTTAAAATATTGCTATCTGAGCCACGCAAATTATATAACTTGTCTAATAAAACTTCTGTATTTACTGTCATGACTGAGTCACACTCCCTTTATTCTAAAATAATTATAGCAAAAGAAACTTTCTTTGTAAACATTTTTTTGCAAAAAAGGACTTGACAGTTTAAGGCTCGTATTTAAAGCAAAAATCAAAAAGTTGCAAGATGCAAAAAAGTAAAATTTGTATACCTAATGTAAATTATTTACACTTTTGAATATAGACAAGTATACACACAAAAAACATTTTCTTTACATAAACTACCATGGAACAAAAAAGGAGGAATTTGTTTTGAAAAAGAAAATAATTGCTACAATCCTTGGAATTATTTTAATTGTAGCTATGATAGGAACTTACCTATATTTAAAACCTAAAAATGAAGATACTACAATCACTAAAATATCATTAGCTGAAGTAACTCATAGTGCATTTTATGCCCCACTTTATGTTGCAATAGAAGATGGATATTTTAAAGAAGAAGGATTAGAAATTGATCTTATTTTAACACCCGGTGCTGACAAAGTTGCCGCGGCTGTATTGTCAAATGATGTTCAAATAGGTTTTGCTGGAACAGAAAGTGCAATCTATGTTTATGATGGAGGCGAAGAAGATTATCTCGTAACTTTTGCTGGATTAACGAAAAGAGATGGTCAATTTATCATTGGAAAAAATGAAAACTTTGATTGGCATGATCTAGAAGGAAAAGAAGTATTAGTAGGTAGAAAAGGCGGAATGCCAGCTTTAAATTTCTTAAATGCTTTAAAAAATGCCGGCATAGATCCAAACAAAGTAAATCTAAACTATTCAATTGATTTTGCTTCTTTATCTGGAGCTTATATTGGCGGGTCTGGAGACTATGTAAATTTATTTGAACCAAATGCTACTTTATTAGAAAAGGAAGGATACGGAACTGTTGTTGCATCAATTGGCGAATTATCTGGAGAGATGCCTTACACTGCTTTCTATGCTCGCAAAAGTTATATAAATGAAAACAAAGATGTATTAGAAAAATTTAATCGAGCATTAAATAAAGGACTAACATTTGTAAAAGAAAAAGATGCGAAAACAATCGCTGAAAAAATAGTACCACAATTTCCAGATACAAGTTTAGAAGATCTTGAAAAAATAGTAAATCGTTATAAAGAAAGCGATTCTTGGTTAGAAACGACTTATATTCCAGAAGAATATTTTAAAAACTTAGAGAATCTTATGATTGAAAATGACTTACTAGAAGATTATGTACCATATGAAGAATTAATCCAAAATTTAAGCAATGAATAATTTACTAGATATTCATGAGATCAAAAAGAATTACATTACTGATAAAGAAGAAATTGAAGCCATTAAAAGCATTTCTTTTTCAGTAAAAAAAGGAGAAATTATCACATTAGTCGGATCAAGTGGCTGTGGAAAATCTTCCCTTTTAAGTATAATTGCTGGAATCGATCATGCGACAAATGGCTCTTTTCAATTTCATAAAGAAAATCCCATTATTGGTTATATGCTCCAAAACGATGCGTTATTCCCATGGTTAACTATTTATCAAAATGCTTTACTTGGTTTAAAAATTCAAAAGAAAAACACTAAAGAAAATCAAGAATACGTAAAAAAATTATTTAAAACATACAATTTAGAAGAATTTATGAATAAATATCCAAAAGAACTATCTGGAGGAATGAAACAACGAGTAGCATTAATAAGAACACTAGCAATAAAACCAGACATTTTATTATTAGATGAACCTTTTAGTGCATTAGATTATCAATCCAGATTAGCTGTAAGCGATGATGTTTTTAAAATTATCAAAAGAGAAAAAATTACAACTATCATGGTATCTCACGATATTGCCGAAGCGATATCAATGTCCGATCGAATTGTTGTATTATCAAAAAGACCTTGCTATGTAAAAAAAATATATGACATTTATTTAACAAATAAACAAAATCCTATTGAAAATCGAAAAGCCAAAGAATTTGCCGATTACTATAATAAAATTTGGAAGGATCTAGATATCTTTGTCTGAAGAAGCTAAAAAAATAATTAAAAAGAAAAAGCAAAAAAAATATTTTATTATATTTGCTCAACTTTTCATAGTAATCACTTTCTTTATAGGATGGGAAATATTAGCCAAAGCCAAAGTAATTAATCCATTTATTTTTTCCAGTCCAAGTCGAATTTTAAAAACAATTTATGAACTGATTTTATCTGGAGAATTATGGATTCACATTTATACAACCTTATACGAAACCATATTAGCTTTTATAATTGGAATTTCCTGTGGCTTTATCATCGCGATACTGTTATATGAATTTCCAACTCTTGCCAAAATCATTGATCCATTTTTAACTATGATTAATAGTTTACCAAAAGTAGCTCTTGGCCCAATTATCATTATTTGGACAGGAGCAAACACCAATTCTATCATTGTCATGGCTTTACTAATTAACTTAATTGTGAGTATTTTAAATATCTACAATGGTTTTTTAGGAGTCGATGAAACTAAAATAAAATTATTAAAATCTTTTGGAGCCAACAAAATTCAAATTTTAAAACACCTAATTATTCCAGAATCAAAACGAACCATAATCTCATCATTAAAAATTAATATTTCAATGACTTTAATAGGTGTTATTATGGGTGAATTTTTAGTAAGTAAGAAAGGAATTGGTTATTTAATTATCTATGGTACACAAGTATTTAATTTAACCTTAGTTATGGCTGGAATTCTAGTTTTAATTGTATTATCTTTCCTCATATATGAAGTAGTATCCTTCATTGAAAAAAAGTTATCTACAGACAGATAACTTTTTATTTACGAGAATTTTTAGGTAAAGCAACATATTTTTCTTTGATTTCTTTTTTTATTCCTTCAAAACCTTCAATCGTTTTCCAAGTCCTCTTTAAACTATATCCTCCAATTTTCGTATATTCTATACCTAAATACCGATGATCGATAAACCAATCACGTTGATTTTCACTAATCGTTTCAGGCAAATAATAAACCAAAATGGAAGAATCATTTTCAGATTTAACAACCATATAACCTAAAGAAGCTAATAAACAAGGACTTTCATGATAATCGTCCACCTTTATATCTAAAGGTAAAGAATTTCTCCTAACAAAATCAATCAATCCTTCAGTATGTTCTTGTCCTATTAATATATCGATATGATAGTTTTCCTCAGAATCAAAAGGAATAACCCATAAATCTCCTCGTTTACGCACAATCATCACCCTCAAAATAATCTATTTGCATTGCTTTTTTCACATCTTTCATTGTTTCTATAGCAACTTTTCGAGCATCCGTTGTCCCTTTTTGTAAAATAGCTAAAACCTCTTCTGGATTTTCACGATAATATTGTTTCTTTTCTCGAATTTCTTTTAAGAATTCATTCATTTTTCCAATAAGTTCTTTTTTACATTGAACACATCCTCGAGATCCCTTTTTACATTCTTGACAAACTGTCTCTAAATTTTCTTGATTTACAAGTTTATGATAATAATATACCATACAAACCTCTGGATTTGCTGGATCATCTTTTTTAATTTTTTTGGGATCTGTTACAGCTCCCATTACCTTTTTAGCAATAGTTTCTTCATCATCCACTAAAAAAATAGCATTTCCTAAACTTTTTCCCATTTTTTCATTGCCATCTAACCCCTTGATTCTAGGAGTCTTAGAAAGAAATGGAAGAGGTTCTTTTAAAACATTACCATAAATCGAATTAAATTTTCGAACAATTTCTCGACATTGTTCAATTAATGGAAGTTGATCTTCTCCAACTGGAATGAGCTCTCCTTTAAAAGCAGTAATATCTGCAGCTTGACTCACTGGATATCCCACAAAACCATAAGTAACACTTTCTCCATCATTACCAAATAAAGCTTTTTTTTGAGCAATTTCTGTTTTGACAGTCGGATTACGATACAATCTTGCCATCGTAACTAAATTGGAATAAAAAACCGTCAATTCGGCAATCTCAGGAATTTGAGATTGCAGAAAAATATGAACTTTATTAGGATCAATCCCAATAGATAATAGATCGCTTGTGAGTTCAAAAACATTTAAGTGAACTTTACTAGGATTATGAAAATTATCCGTTAAAGCTTGAACATCAGCAATCTCTAAATAAAAATCATATTCATCTTGCATTTTTAACCAATTTTGAGCTGCTCCAAACAAATGACCAAAATGCAAATTTCCGGTTGGCCTTATTCCAGTTAAAATAGTTTTTCTTTCCATAAAAATCACTTTCTTTCGCATATAACCAAGTATAACAAAATATCTTTATAACTGCAAATGTTTTAAAATGTAAAAAACTCAAGAAACCTTGAGTTAAACTAATTCTAATCTTACTTGTAAAGCATCATCGCCAATACGTTCAGTAATTTTAATGATTCTAGTATATCCACCATTACGATCTTGATATTTTGTAGCAAGTTCATTAAACACCTTACTTACAACTTCATTATCGTTATGAACAAAAGCTAAAGCCTTTCTACGAGAAACCAAAGTTCCTCTTTTACCATAGGTAATTAACTTATCAACAAATTTACGAACTTCTTTAGCACGAGCTTCAGTTGTAACAACACTGCCATTTAAAATAACAGTTTTTGTAAGTCCTGCAAGAATGCTTCTTCTTTTCTTTGAATCTCTACTTAGTTTTCTATAAGCCATTTTTAAATACCTCCTTAATCGCGGAACTTAAGTCCCATTTCTTCAACTTTATCTAACACTTCTTTTAAAGATTTTTTACCTAAATTACGAATTTTCGTAACTTCAACTTCTTTTTTATTGATTAAATCTTGTACTGTATGAATTCCAGCTCTTTTTAAACAATTATAAGCACGTACAGAGAACTCAATTTCTTCAATAGGAGTTTCTAATGTCTTAGTAATTGTATCTACTTTCTTTTCACTCATTAAGCCAGCAACATCACTAATTGAATTTAAATCTGCTACAATATTAAAATGTTCAATTAAAATTTTAGCCGCTAAAGCCATACACTCTTCTGGAGTAATACTTCCATTGGTTTCAATTTCCATAATTAACTTATCAAAATTTTCATTATGACCAACACGAGCACTTTCAACATCAACAGCTACTCTTTCAACTGGACTATATAAAGAGTCAATAGCAATAACACCTGGTTTATCTTCAGCAAATAATTTTTGGTTTTCTTTAGAATCAACATATCCTTTACCATTATTGCAAGTAAGTTCCATGCTGATTTTACCACCTTCAACTAAGTTACAAATGACAAAATCTGGATTTACTATTTCAATATCTGGATCATGTTCAATCATTCCAGCTGTTACAGGGCCTGGTGTGTTTGCAACTAAACGCATTGTCTTAGCTTCTTCTGTATGATTTTTTAAAACAACACTCTTTAAATTTAAAACAATTGCAGTTACGTCTTCATATACTCCATCAATTTTTTGAAATTCGTGTAAAACACCATCAATTTTTACAGTTGTTATAGCACATCCTGGCATACTAGATAACATAACACGACGTAGTGCTGTTCCAATAGTAGTACCGAAACCTCTTTCTAAAGGTTCCAATTCAAATTTTGCATAGTGATTACTTTCTTGATATTCAGTAATTTTGTAATCTGGTTTTTCAAATTTAATCATATTCAACACTCTCCCCTATTCTAATTTCTTGGTCTTTTTGGTGGACGACATCCATTATGAGGAATTGGTGTTTCATCAACAATACTTGTAACTTCTAGCCCTACAGCTTGTAATTGACGGATGGCGTTTTCTCTACCAGCTCCTAATCCCTTAACATGAACTTCAACTTTTTTAACACCTGAGTCTAATGCTGCACGACCAGCTGCTTCAGCACTTGTTCCAGCTGCATAAGGAGTTTTCTTTTTAGAACCTTTATATCCAATAGTTCCAGCACTAGCCCAACTAATTACATTACCTTCTTTATCTGTAATGCTTACAATTGTATTATTGTAAGTAGAATGAATATGAGCAACTGCCTCAGGGATATTCTTCTTAACTTTTCTTTTTCTTCTATTATATGCCATAAATACTTACCTCCTATTTACCTGCTTTTTTCTTATTAGCAACTACTTTACCTTTACCTTTACGTGTACGAGCATTTCTACTTGTTCTTTGACCACGTACAGGAAGTCCTTTTTTATGACGAACACCTTGGTAAGAGTTGATTTCCATTTTTTCTTTAATGCTCATTTGAACATCACGACGAAGATCACCTTCAACAGTATACTTATCTACTTCTTTACGAATTTTTTGAATATCTTCATCTGTTAAATCTTTAACTTTACGATCAATAGGTACTCCAGCATCTTCACAAATTGTTTTTGCTAAACTTCTACCAATCCCATAAATAGCTGTAAGTCCAATACAAATATGTTTTTCACTTGGTAACTCAATATTTTTAATTCTTGCCATTTCTTAATTCACGCTCCTTATTTACCTTGAGTTTGTTTGTGTTTTGGATTTTCACAAATAATCATAACTTTTCCGTTTCTTTTAATTTTTTTGCATTTTTTGCAAATAGGTTTTACAGATGGTCTAACTTTCATATTTTTTTACCTCCATTATCTTTTATTCCATATAATACGCCCACGTGTTAAATCATAAGGAGAAAGCTCTATGGTGACTGTATCACCTGGTAAGATACGAATCATGTTTACTCGCATTTTACCAGAAACGTAGGCCTCTACAGTATAACCATTAGGAAGTTCTACAATATAGTCTCCGCCTTTTAAAACATCAACTACTTTGCCTTCCACTTCTATTTTGTCAGACTTTTGATTACTCACCGGTCTTGACTTAACTACATCTTTACTTTGTAAATTACTTTTTCGATCATTTTTTTTCGCCATATTTTTATTCTCCCGTTAATATTTCATACCCGTCTTTTGTAACACAAACGGTATGTTCAAAATGTGCAGACGGACTACCATCCATAGTTACTATAGTCCAGTCATTTTCTAACATTGCAACTTCTTTGCTCCCCAGATTAAGCATAGGCTCAACTGCTAAAACCATGCCCTCTTTTAAAACCAAACCTGTATTTGGTTCTCCATAATTTGGAACATCTGGTTCTTCATGCATATCCGTTCCAATTCCATGACCCACTAACTCTTCTACAACAGATAATCCATGATTATGAGCATAAGTGCTAATTGCATGCCCAATATCACCTATTCTAGCACCTGCTTTAATAACTTTCAAGCCCTCATATAAAGCTTGTTCAGTATCTATAACCATTTGTTTGACTTCAGGAGAAACATCTCCTACAAAATAGGTCCTGGTCATATCACTTTCATAACCAGCTTTTCGAACCGTAAAATCTAGTTTCACAATGTCGCCATTTTTTAACTTTCTTTTACCAGGTATTCCATGAACTACTTCATCATTAATACTTATACATGCACTTCCAGGAAAACCTTCATATCCTAAGCAAGAAGGATACCCACCTAATTTGGTAACAAAATCATAAATGTGTTTATCAATTTCCTTAGTTGTAATTCCTGGCTTCATATACTTTTCCATTTCTTTATGAGCTAGAAAATTAATATGTCCAGCTTCTTTCATCAAAAGAATTTCTCGAGGACTTTTAATTGTCATGTATAACATCAACCAACTTTCTTAAAGCTTCTGTTTGATCTTCTGAATTATTAGAAATCGTATATAAAATTCCTTTATTTTGATAATACTCTAAAATAGGTTTAATTCGTTCAATATACGTTTGATATCGTTTTAAAAAAGCTTCTTCAGTATCATCGGTCCTTTTAATTAATGAAGAAGAACAAACATCACAAACATTTTCTATCTTAGGTCGAAATTTTTCAAAAGAAACATTATAATTCTTTTCACAATTTGGACAAACCCTTCTTCCTAAAACTCTTTTTAGTAAAACAGATTTATCCACATGGATATAAATAACCACAAACTGATCTAATTGAATATATTGTTCCAATAAATGAACTTGATTAAAAGTTCTTGGAATTCCGTCTAAAATGAAATTTGAATTTGTGAAAGATGAATGAAGCTTATCCACAACCAACTTCATCACAACTTCATCAGAAATTAATTGACCATTTTCTAAATCTTTAGCAAGTTCTTTATTTTTTAAAGCTTCATCTCGTAATAATTCACCAGAAGAAATATGTTGATAACCATATTTTTGAATTAATAATTCACTGAAAGTTCCCTTGCCAGCGGCAGGAGGAGCAAGAAAAATCACGTTTTTCACGAATTTCTTCTCCTACTTGAATACTTTCTTGAAACAAGACCACTTTGAACTTGTTTATAAGTTTCAATCGCCACACCGACAACGATTAAAATTCCAGTACCACCAATCGCTACAGATTGAGGTAAACCAGTTAAGTTGGAAATTAAAATTGGCATTCCAGCTAAAATAGCAATGAATAAAGATCCAACTAAAGTTAATCTTCCAACGACATTACTAATATATTTTGTTGTTTCAGCACCAGGTCTTACTCCAGGAATATAAGCTCCACTTTTATTTAAGTCTTTACTCATTTCCTCAGGATTCATTGCCATAAATGTATAAAAATAACTAAAGAATACAATTAAAGCAATATATAGAATAAATCCAGGTACAGAAGTATACATAATATATTTATTTACAAAATCAATTGCATTTTGATTTCCAATAATTGTTACAACAATAGATGGAATAGTTAAGAGCATTGAAGCAAAAATAACTGGCATTACTCCTGCATAATTAATACGCAATGGTAAATAAGATTGTTTTGCACCGTATGCACTTACTGTTTTATTTGCATATTGAATAGGAATTCTTCTTTCAGCTAAAGTAATCCAAACAATACCTACAATAACTAATAGATACATAATTAGATAAGCAGCGAAGAAAATAATTCCAACCCAGTTTGCATAAGTACCAGCACCAATAAACACATTATAAGCACCAGTAAAAACTGCTGGTAAACTTAAAACAATACTAGCCATGATAAGTAAGGATTGTCCATTACCAATTCCTTTATTTGTAATCTGATCTCCTAACCATAAAAGGAAAGAAGTACCAGCTGTCATAACTAAGGTTATTTTAAGAATCATTGATACATCATTTACACCGAGCAAGAAAACGGTTAATACATAAGCTTGAATAAAAGCTAAAATAATTCCTAAATACCGAGTAATTCGGTTGATTTTTTGTCTACCGACATATCCTTGCTCTTTTAATTCTTTAAAATATGGAATAATATCCATAGTTAAAAGTTGAGTTACTATTGATGCATTAATATATGGGGTTACTCCAAGGCCAAAGATAGCAAACTTTTCAAAACCCCCGCCGCTCATTAGGTTAAATACACCAAGAAAATCTAACTCGCTGTATAAAGAACCTAACCAAGGTGCGGCCCATACAATAGTAATACCTGTTCCTAAAGCATAAATGCCTAAAACAAATAATGTAAATAAAATTCTTTTTCTTAAATCTTTGGCATCACGAGAAAATAACTTGAGAGACCCTTTAGACATATTAGATCACCTCAGTATTTCCACCTGCATTTTCGATTTTAGTAACAGCAACACTTGAAAAACGTTGTGCTTTAACAGTTAACTTTTTCGTTAAATTACCGTTTGCTAAAACTTTCACGCCATCTAATTGTTTTTTAATGATTCCTTTTTCCTTTAAAACTTCTGGAGTTACAACATCTCCATCCTTAAAGAATTTATCTAAATCACTTAAATTAATAACCGCGTATTTTGTTTCAAAACGAGTATTTTTAAAACCTCTTTTAGGAATTCTTCTATATAAAGGAGATTGTCCACCTTGGAACCATGCTGAAATACTTACACCACTTCTAGCTTTTTGACCTTTTTGACCATGAGTAGAAGTTTTTCCCATTCCAGAACCAGGTCCACGACCAACTCTTTTAACATTTTTTAATTCCTTAGTTTTTGGTAAATTTTCTAATCTCATATTATAACTCCTCAACTTTCTTACCACGTAATTGAGCAATTTTAGCAGGAGTACGTACAGATTTTAATGCTTCTAAAGTAGCCTTAGCAACATTAACTTTTGAATTACTTCCCAAACTTTTAGAAATAATATCCTTAACACCTGCTAATTCTAAGACAGCACGTGCAGCACCACCAGCGATAACTCCTTTACCAGCAACGGCAGGTTTGATTAAAACGACAGCACGTCCGATCTTACCAGTAGCTTCATGAGGAATCGTACGATTGTCTTGAATGGCTACACGAATAACATTTTTATTCGCAGCTTTACTAGCTTTAGAAATAGCATCATTTACTTCATTTGCTTTTCCAGTACCAATTCCAACTAATCCTTTACGGTTACCAACTACTACTGTAGCAGAGAAACGAAAATGTCTACCACCTTTAGTAACTTTAGTAACACGACTAAGGTCAATAACTTTTTCTTCTAATAATTTTTTTCTTGAATCATTATTTTGTGTTCTAGCCATAATCGTTCCCTCCTATATTTCTAAGCCGTTTTCACGTGCAGCATCTGCTAAAGCAGCAACACGTCCATGATAAAGATAACCACCTCTATCAAATACGACTTTTGTAATTTTTGCATCTTTACATTTTAAAGCAATATCTTTTCCTACGGCTTTTGCACCTTCAACATTGCTTCCGTTAATTTTTAATACTTTAGAAGAAGAGCTAACTAAAGTAGTACCACTCTCGTCATCTATTACTTGAGCATAGATTTCTTTATTAGAACGGAATACATTTAGTCTTGGAACACTACGAGTTCCACTAAGATTTTTACGTACTCTTGCATGACGTCTTTGACGCATTACATTTCTTGATTCTTTCTTTATCATATCTTCACCTACTTAGCCGCTTTCTTTCCTTCTTTACGACGTATATGTTCGCCTTTATAACGAATACCTTTACCTTTATAAGGTTCTGGACTTCTTATTTCACGAATCTTAGCCGCAAATTCAGTTACCTTTTGTTTATCAATACCTTCAATACTAATTTCTGTATTACTTACAGACACAATATTGATTCCCTCTGGAGCAGTTACAACAACTGGATGAGAGAAACCAGCACTGATATTTAATTTATCACCTTGAACATTGAAACGATAACCAACACCGACAATTTCAAGACCTTTTTTATATCCCTCACTAACACCGATTAACATATTATTAATAAGAGAATTCATAGTACCTTGCACAACATTTGCACGAGGACTTCCATCCTTTTTATTTGTTTCAATAATTCCATCTTGAATCACAACTTCAATCAAAGGATCAACAGTTAAAGTTAAAGTTCCTTTGCTACTTTTAACAGTTAAAACATTATCATTTAAAGTCGCTTCAACACCAGTTGGGATTTGTAATTTACGTTTTCCAATTCTACTCATAAACACGCTTACCAAATATAGGCAAGAACTTCGCCTCCTAACTTAGCTTCTCTAGCTTCTTTATCTGTCATTAATCCTTTTGAAGTGGATATAATTGCAATTCCAAGTCCGTTAAGAACACGAGGAATTTCTTGAGCTTTAGCATAAACTCGTAAACCAGATTTACTAATGCGTTTTAAACCAGTAATAACTCTTTCTTTACGATCACCATATTTTAAAGTTAAAGTAAGTTTATCGCCATTTGTTCCTTTTTCATAAACAAAATCACTGATATAACCTTCTCTTTTTAAAATTTCAGCAATGCCTAAAGTCATCTTTGTACCAATAACTTCAACTGTATCATATTTAAGTTGATTTGCATTACGAATTCTTGTAAGCATATCTGCTATCTTATCTTGTACCATTGTAAATTCCTCCTTCCTACCAACTTGCTTTCTTTACGCCAGGAATTTTTCCTTCATTTGCTAATTCTCTAAAGCAAATACGGCATAAATGATATTTACGTAGAACACCATGAGGTCTTCCACATCTTTCGCAACGAGTATACGCACGTGTACTAAATTTTGGTTTGCGAGATTGTTTTACTTTTAAACTAGTTTTTGCCATAGTGTCCTCCTATCTTTTAAAAGGCATATTGAAATGTGCAAGTAATGCCTTAGCTTCTTCATTCGTTTGAGCTGTTGTAACAAATACAACATCCATACCACGAATCTTTAAAATATTATCGTATTCAATTTCTGGAAAAATTAATTGTTCTTTAATGCCTAATGTATAATTTCCATGTCCATCAAAAGCAGTTTTACTAACACCTCTAAAATCACGAACACGAGGTAAAGCAACTTTCACTAATTTTTCAAAGAAAATATACATTTTTTCTCCTCTTAATGTAGTTTTTACACCAATAGGTTGACCTTCACGAATTTTAAATCCTGCAATAGATTTATGAGCCTTAGTTACAACTGCCTTTTGACCAGTAATTGTCTCAAGATCTTTTAATGCAGCATCAATAAATTTTTCATCGTTGTGTCCTTCACCAACACCGATATTAATGACAATTTTTTCTAATTTAGGAACTTGCATAACTGACTTGTAATGAAATTCATTCATTAATGCAGGAATAATTTCCTTTTTATATAATTCTTTAAATGTACTCATAAATTCCCACCTTAATCTTTCTTATCTTTCTTTGATTCTTTTTTCGTCTTGCTTGTATCTTCTACTTTTTTAACATTAGAAACATGAATAGGTGCTTCCATTTCAAAAATACCACCATTTTCATTCGCATTATTAGGTTTTTGATGTTTCTTTACAATATTTACGCCTTCAACAACAACGCGTTCTTCTTTTCTAAGAACTCTTAATACGCGACCTGTCTTACCTTTATCTTTACCAGCTAAAACAAGTACTTGATCATTTGTTTTAATCTTCATAAATACCTCCTAAATAACTTCACTAGCTAAAGAGACAATCTTCATGTAATCTTTTTCACGAAGTTCTCTTGCAACTGGACCTAAAACACGAGTACCAAGTGGAGTCTTATCATCTTTAATAATAACGCACGCATTATCATCAAATTTAATATAACTTCCATCAGCACGACGAACACCTTCAACACTTCTTACAATGACAGCTTTAACAACTTTTCCTTTTTTTAGAGTACCATTTGGAATGGCTTTTTTTACTGTACAAACTACGACATCTCCAATATTAGCAGTTTTTCTTTTACTTCCACCTAAAGGACGAATGACTAGTACTTCACGAGCACCAGTATTATCGGCAACTTTAAGTCTTGATTCTTGCATTATCATGAGTTACCTCCTACAAAATAACAGCTTCAATTAAAACATCAACAAGTTCATATCTTTTAGTTTTAGATAATGGTCTTGTAGCTCTAATTCTAACTGTATCTCCTACTTTTGCTACATTTTTTTCATCATGTGCAGCATATTTTTTTGAATATTTAACTCTCTTGCCATATAATGGATGTCTTTTATGAGTTTCAACTAATACGGTAATAGTTTTATCGCTCTTTGCACTTACAACCTTACCAACAAGTTCTTGTTTCTTTTCTTGTGCCATTATTTGTTACCTCCTACTTGAGAATCAATTTCTCTTTCTTTTAAAATTGTCATCATTCGTGCAATATCTTTCTTTAAAGCATTAATTTTTGAAGGTTTTTCTAATGCACCTCTTGCATTTTGCATACGCATATCTAATAATTCACTTTTACCAGCTTTAATTTTTTCCAAAATTTCTTCATTAGATAACTTACGAATTTCTTGAGCAGTCATTAGTTCTCACCTTCCTTTTTAACAAATTTGCATTTTACAGGCAATTTGTGAGAAGCAAGACGAAGTGCTTCACGAGCTGTAGCTTCATCGACACCTGCAACTTCAAACATAATTTTTCCTTCTTTAACAACAGCAACCCATTCTTCAACATTACCTTTACCTTTACCTTGACGAGTTTCTAAAGGTTTTTTTGTTCTAGCTAAATGTGGGAAAATATTAATATAAACTTTTCCACCACGTTTCATAAAACGAGTCATAGCAATACGAGCTGCTTCAATTTGACGAGCACTTACATAGTTACCTTCTAAAGCTTTTAATCCATACTCACCAAAATGTAATTCAGTATTTCCTTTAGCATGACCTTCATAAGATAAACGATGTGGTTTACGATACTTAGTTCTTTTTGGCATCAACATATTGGTCACGCTCCTTTACATTTTTCTTACTAGGAAGAATTTCTCCTTTATAAATCCATACTTTAACACCAATTTTACCATAAGTTGTATCTGCTTCAGATTGAGCATAATCAATGTCAGCACGAATTGTATGAAGAGGTACAGTACCTTCTGTATATCCTTCACTACGAGCCATTTCAACACCACCTAAACGACCAGAAACTAAAGTTTTAATTCCTTTTGCTCCAGCTTTCATAGTGTTTCTAATTGCTCTTTTTTGAGCACTTCTAAAAGGTGCACGATTTTCAATTTGCATTGCAATATTATCTGCAACTAATTGAGCATTCAAATCTGCTTGCTTAGAAACATCAACGATAGATACATAAACATCTTCATGAACTTCACGAGCTAAAGCTTTGCGAAGTTTGTCGATATCTTCTCCACCACGGCCGATGATTACACCAGGTTTAGCCGTATTGATAGTTACATCTACACGATTTTTCTTACGCTCAATAACAATAGAAGCAACAGCTGCATCTTTAAGATTTTTCTTTAAATATTCGCGGATTTTTAAATCTTTATTTAAAGTTGTTCCAAAATCTTTTTTATTTGCATACCATTTAGAAGACCAATCTTTATTAACTCCTAAACGATAACCAATAGGATTTACTTTTTGTCCCATTATTTGTTGCCTCCTTTTTTCTCATCACTTACGCGAACTAGAATATGACTAGTTCTCTTATCTCTTCTGTCTACATTTCCACGGCTAGCAAATTTAATACGTTTTAACACAGGTCCCGGATTAATATAACATTCAGAGATAAATAAATCTGTTTCTTTAGCACCATTGTTATTTACAGCATTTGCAACAGCACTTTCTAAAACTTTACGAATTAAACGACTTGATTTTGTATTTGTAGTATCTAGGATAGCTCTTGCAGTTTGAATGTCTTTTCCACGAATTAAATCTAAAGTCATTCTTGCTTTTCTTGGAGCTACCATAGCACTTTTATGAATTGCATATGTTTCCATGTAAACCTCCTACTTCTGACCTGCGTGTCCGCCGAACTTACGAGTAGCCGCAAATTCACCTAATTTATGACCAACCATTTCTTCTGTAACATAAACTGGAATAAAATCTTTTCCATTATGTACAGCAAATGTATGACCAACAAAGCTAGGGAAAATTGTAGAACGACGAGAATATGTCTTAATAACTTCTTTTTTATTATCTTTATTTAATTTTTCAACCTTATCTAATAAATACTTATCAGCGAAAGGTCCTTTTTTTAAACTTCTTGCCATATTTCCCTCCTATTATTTCTTTCTACGACTAACAATAAGTTTGTCAGAAGCCTTTTTATTTTTTCTAGTTTTATAACCAAGAGCAGGTTTACCCCAAGGTGTCATTGGACTCTTACGTCCAACTGGAGCACGTCCTTCACCACCACCATGTGGGTGATCATTAGGGTTCATAACAGAACCACGGTTTGTAGGACGAATTCCCATATGTCTTGTACGTCCAGCTTTACCAATATTAACAAGTTCATAATCTTCGTTACCAACTACACCAATAGTAGCCATGCAAGCACCTAAGATCTTTCTTGTTTCACCAGATTGTAAACGAACCAAAACATATTTATCTTCTCTTCCTAAAATTTGAGCAGAAGTTCCAGCACTACGACATAAACTTGCTCCACTTCCAGGATTAAGTTCAATACAATGAACAACAGTACCAACAGGAATATTTTGAAGAGGTAATGCATTACCAACTTTAATATCTGCATCTGCACCATTTTCAATAATCATTCCTACCTTTAAACCTTTAGGAGCAATGATATATCTTTTTTCTCCGTCTAAATAGTTAATAAGTGCAATATTCGCATTACGATTTGGATCGTATTCAATCGTTGCAACTCTACCAGTTACACCAACCTTATTTCTCTTAAAATCGATAACACGATATTTTCTTTTAGCTCCTCCACCAATATGACGAACAGTAAGTTTTCCTTGATTGTTACGTCCTCCAGTCTTACGAGCTTTCTTCAATAAAGATTTTGTAGGAGTTGAAGTTGTAAGTTCTTCATTAGCTAAAGTTGACATGCCACGACGTCCATTTGTCGTTGGTTTATATTTTTTAATTGCCATAACTATTTCCCTCCCTACATTTCAATTGATGAACCTTGTGCTAAGGTTACAATTGCTTTCTTATAAGTTTTTGTTTTACCAGTATATCTACCTACACGGCGATCTTTTGGTTTAGTATTTAAAGTATTTACATTTAAAACTTTTACTCCAAAATGACGTTCAATTTCACTTTTAATTTGAGTCTTTGTAGCTTTTTTATCTACTTTAAAAACGTATACACCATTTTGTTGAGCCATTACACTCTTTTCAGTAATAACTGGTCCTAAAATAATATCTGGATTACGCATTTAACATACCCTCCTCGATAAATTTAACTGCAGCTTCATCAAGAACTAATGTATCTGCATTTAAAATGTCTAACACATTAATTTCATCTGCTAGAATATGATAAGCATATCCTAAATTACGACAAGCCATATAAAGATTTTCACAATCTTCAGCGGTTACAAACAAAATCTTGCCTTCTAAATTAGCTTTTTTAATCATGTCTTTAATTTCTTTAGTTTTCAAACTAGGAAGTTCTAAAGATTCAAAAACAACAACAGCTTTATTAGCAAATTTATCTGCTAACGCACTTTTAAGAGCTAAAACTCTTTCTTTACGATTAATCTTAAATCCATAATCGCGAGGTTGTACACCGTGAGCAATGCCACCGCCAACCCATTGAGTAGCTCTAGTAGAACCTTGACGAGCACGTCCTGTTCCTTTTTGTCTCCATGGTTTTCTACCGCCACCAGAAACTTCACTACGATTTTTTGTTTTATGAGTTCCTTGACGTGTAGCAGCCATTTGTAAACGAGCCATCTTCTTTAAAGCATCTTCATGAACTGGATTAGTCCAAATAGAATCATTTAAAGTGATGTCACGCACTTTTTGAGCATCTAAATTTTTAACTTCAATCTTTGCCATTTTACATTTCCTTTCTATGATTCTATTCTGCTTTCTCTTCAGCAGTCTCTTCTACTGAAGAAGCTTCTTCATTTACTGGTTCACTCTCAGTAACAGGATTTACCTCTTCCACTTCATCGACAACAGTTTCTTCTACATAAGAAATAATTTCCTTTGGATTTTTCTTAACAGTATTTTTTACTGCACTGCGAATAAGTACAAGAGAATTCTTTGCACCAGGTACATTTCCGCTTACTAAAATATATTCTTCAGCAGGATTTACCTCAATAATTTCAAGGTTTTGAACAGTAACAGTTTCAGCACCCATATGTCCTGGTAAATTTTTACCCTTTAATACTCTTTTTGGTAACATAGTTCCTAATGATCCAGGGCCACGATGATAATTAGAACCATGAGTAGTAGGTCCACGATGTTGTCCATGTCTTTTAATAGAACCCGCAAAGCCTTTACCTTTACTTGTTCCAGTAACATCAACAATATCTCCAACTTCAAAAGTATCAGCACTTATTTGATCTCCTACTTGATAATTTCCTTCACAATTGCGAATTTCTTTCAAGAAGCGCTTAGGAGTAGTGTTAGCTTTTTTCGCGTGTCCAACACTTGCACGACTAGAATTTTTTTCTTTCTTGTCTACTACGCCAAGTTGAATAGCATCATAGCCATCAGTATCTTTAGTTTTAATTTGCATTACTGTGTTAGCAGGAACACTAACAACTGTAACGGGAATTAGTTTTCCGTCTTTACTGAAGACTTGAGTCATTCCAACTTTACGTCCTAAGATTCCTTTCATTTTTCTTTTTCCTTTCCTTATTATTATAATTTGATGTTAATATCAACGCCACTTGGTAAATCAAGTCTTGTTAAAGCATCAACAACTTCTTTACTAGGATCTAAAATATCAATAAGTCTCTTATGAGTACGACTTTCAAATTGCTCACGAGAGTCTTTGTATTTGTGTACAGCTCTTAAAACTGTAACTCTTTCAATTTCAGTTGGAAGAGGAACAGGACCAGAAACAGTACCTCCTAATCTTTTGACAGTTTCTACAATTTTGCCAGCTGCTAAATCCAAAACTTTAGAATCAAAAGCTTTCAAATTGATACGAACCTTACTCTTTGACATAACATATGTCCTCCTTTCGCCTATATCTTGTATAGACTTGCTCCGTGTAAATTCTCCGTTACATTTCAGCAACCTTGCCAAGTGTATCGGTAACTTCACACATCCTCGCCGTCATACGAAAACAATTCTACTATAAAGAATCCGATTTTGCAAGCAAAAATTCACATATTTTTCATATGTGAACAAAATTTAACGCATTCGTCCGACTTTCTCTTCAATATTCTCTTCTAATTTGAAAGTTCTTGTTGGTTGAAACTGTAAAAACTGAATTGTCCAAAATGGAAAAACCTCTTCTTTATTTTTTATCAAATAATCCATAAAATCATTTTTATCATTTTTTAAAAATTGATAAGCCGAACTCCATGAAGAAACAATAAAATCTAAATTTTCAGTAATATCTGTAACAAGCATCATATGCGAATCAATATTTTTATAAGCACCATTTTCAAAAGTAGAACTTCCTAAAGAAGCATCATAGTTAAGTGATAAATTTTGATTTTCACTAGATAAAGATTTCAAATCAAAATGATCGGCTGTCAAAAGCAAAAAGAATCTTTATAAACAGAGAGATAAGCTAATAATTCTGCCTTACTAGTTGGAGCAACCTCTCTAAAATTACAATTTATTCCATGTTCTTGAAAATAAGTTTGAAAAATTTGAACCTCAATATCTTTATTAATTCCCAAAGCTTTTTTTATAAATTCATCCACATTAGGATATTTCTTTGAATAAAAATTCAGATACATATCAAAAGCAATAG